>CESM01000514.1_pt1 | contig 10619 bp, 10 predicted proteins | sample 361421 | NCBI WGS metagenome assembly CESM01 (sample SAMEA2622219, study PRJEB7988) | marine metagenome | isolation source: saline water (ENVO:00002010), including | reverse complement strand
TGCTCTCCTTCCCCCATTCGTTGGGGTGTGAGTGGTTTTATTAGTTCTGGTAACAATAATAATGGTGCAATCATACTATTGAAATCAGTACCACCACCAGTTTTAGACTTTGAAAAAGGATTGATACGGTCTAAGAAGTTTCTCATCAACCCACTTCCAGACTGTTGTGCCTCTTTTGCTCTAGTTTCAGAAAGGGCTTTTTGAGTATCCCTTTTTATTTGTTCCGCACCTCTGTTCGCTCTGAGACGATCTATTTGCCCTGCTGGATCACGGAATGCATCCACCATTCCGTCAATTCTGCCTCTGATTCCACTAAACATATTTCTCATTGTCTCCCTCTTACCTAGTGGTGCATCATTTACCGCACCTCGAAGAGCATCTACTCCAGTGGTAGCAGGTTTGTCAGGAACTTTAGGTTGAGTTGTTTTTGACGGTCTTTGTGGTTTACCAAAAATTGTGTCCAAATTGCGCTGAGTTTGGGCAGATGGCACTTGGAATTGTGATGGTTTTAGTTTAGGATCAAATATTCTAGTGTTGACAGCAGTCCCACTTCCTCTGTTAGCACCTCTTGGTCGAACCATCCCTCGAATCATACTACCAGTAATAGGTAACTGATTGATTACTTCTTGTGCTACAAGGAAACCACCTATGAATGGATTATCAAGGGTATTCTGCACTTCTTCCCTACGAAGTGCAGTTTCTTCTTTAGAAATAAACCGAATCTTAGGAATAGCGGAATTAGGATCAAATACTCCCGTACGCCGGGACATAATCAACCTACCATAAGGAGTATCTACCGTTTGAGTCTCCCCACCACTTTCAGCAAATGCTTTTCTCATGTCAGGAATAAAATTCCCGACTTCTGCTGGAATTGCTTTCTTTTGTATTTTTGCTAACCTTTCCTGAAAAGAAGGTGGTTTATCAGGTGTTGGTTTTGTTGAAATCTGTCCGTTAGGATCCTCTCCTGAAGGTTTATTCTGTTCAAGGAAGACTAGAGGAAGACCAGTAACATCACCAGTTCTATCATCATCATCTCCAAACAGAAGATTTTCTAACTTAGTAATTGCTTCATCATACTTATCATTTGCCCCCTTCATTTGAGTGGGTCCAGATAGTCTAGCTTTTTGAATCTCTAATTGTCTACGTTTATCTGCACTCTGCCCGACACCAGTAAGACTATCTGAAATGTTGGCACCTAGAGATGCTCCAGTAAAACTACCAAGGAAACCACCCAGAACACCACCAATAGCAGCACCAGGAACAGCACCTATTCCGCCAAAAAGTGCACCAATAGATCCACCAAGTAAAGCACCACCTTTGGCACCAGCTGCCAATCCTGCCAAACCACCTGCTGTTGTGCTAAGTGCACCACTAACTGCCTGTGTTTGTGTCTGACCCTCTGACAGTCTAATTCCATAATCAACACCAGTCAATGCTGTAGTGGCAACAGCGTTGAATCTGCCCATTCGCAGACCACCACGCAAACCACCTCTACCCGGAATTCTGCTCCTAGGTCCAGGAACAATTCTGTTTCCAGGTTTTACTCTACCACCACCAGGACCAGGACGACCACCGCGACCGGGACGACCACCAGGACCACCACGACCACCTCTAATTTTACGAAGAAGACCAGCACCCGCAGCACCCAGTCCAAGAGTGCCTAGTAAAGAACTAGGAGAAAATGGATTATTTTGATCTTCCTTTGCTTTTTTTAGGTCTTTCCTAAAACTCGAATAAACTTCTTCTCTTTTTTTAGAAAGTTTTTCTCTCGCTGCAAGATTCCTCTGCTCACCTTGGTGAACAACTTTATTGCGGCGAATTATTAGTTGAGATACTGCTACAATATTCTGCATATTAGGTTACCGTTACCAGCAGAGATGGAGAATTGTAATTAGACAGAAGATTCAAATTCGCAATAGCATTACCAGTACCACTAAAAGAAACTGCTTCTACTGTTACTGATTCATTACTTGGGGGAGCACCAGCACCTCTAACAGGCGTTGGTGGAGGAATTGCCGATGCTACATCCGTACTTGGAAGAACTGGTAATGATGATTGCAAATCCTCTTCTGTTGAAGTTTGGTCAGTCTCTAATGCTGGAGGTTCAATATTAGCAGGAGAATAATTATCCGGTAGATTCTCATCAACTTGCTGCGAACGAGGTTGTCCTGTTGCGGGATCAATGTTTATAACAAGACCGCCCGTTGGCATTTTGAACTTTCTATCATCACCATGTCCAGTTTTAGTAAGTACCTTACCCTGATCATCTGTAGTTTCAACAAATGCACCATAACCTGGACTCTCCTTGTATACTAAGAAACTTCCTCCTCTAGTTGGCACCAAAATTTCAACATTTTCAGCACTTTCACCAAAACGATCTTCATTCTCTTTATTGATATAGTAATCAAGACTATTGAAGTCTCTGTTTGGACTATGTGAGTGAGCAGCAAAAGAATCGTTTATGAGTTTTACTTTCTCATCATAAGTCAAATCAGTACTATATCTTCTACCTGCTACTGCCTTATTTGACATCTCCATTGTTCTACCTTGCGCTTCATATCCTGCGGCAAGTTGATCCATCATATTGACAACATCTTCCATCGGAAGATCTTTACTGAATTTCGTATCCACATGATATGCATTTCTACCATCAGCGGTAGGTGTCATACCAATAGCTTCCTCAGGTCCAGTAACCAATCCAGACCTAAACGCTTTGCTTTGATCCGCATCACTAGTTACTCTGGGTCCTTTGGGTCCTTGCGGATCTCCGCTTCCATCATTATCACCGTCCCCGTTTCCATCACCGCCTTCTCCTTCTTTGTTATCGGAAGCGTTAGGGTCATCTTTTTTATCTTCTCCCAACGTCAATCCAGCAAGTTTATCTAAAGCTATACTGAATCTTCTAGATATTGATCCAAATCTTTGAACATCACCTTGATTGATAATATTCTCGGCTGCAACTCCCTCTTTCAAGAGTTGCCCACGTCTTTGATCGCCTGATTCTTGTCCACCAGACATGGAACCAAGTGCCATTGCTCCTAGAGCAAGTAGCGCCATGATACCACCAGCACGTCCTCCACCCATTCTACCTCCACGGGGAACTCCTTTTACACCGCCTTGGGGTACCCTTCCTCTACCTCTATTACCACCAGAAACCGCCTTGAGGCCGAGTATAGTAGCAACCCCTCCTGCTATCTCTGGGAGATAAGAAAGTGCGGCAGTGCCAGCATCAACAGCAGCATTACCAAAATCACCCTTTGCAAGGTTGGCGAGTGCAGAAACAAATGATACCTTGCCAATAAAATCCCTGATACCAAAGAAACTAGTCTTCAGTAGTTCTAGGTTTTTTTGGTCTTTTTTGACAATTTTAGCTTCTCTATTCAGTTCTCTTCGTCTTAGTCTAATATCTTTTTGAAGTTCCCTACGGGTAACTTTCATGCTAGCATCCATTCTCTCCATATCAAGGAGAATGCTACCAAGTCTTCTAGTTACCTTACTTTGATTATCAACAACCGATTGAGCAGTTTCTTTTGCACTACTTACCTCGCTCCGTATAGGAGCAAGTAAGGGTGTTACTGCTGTGACGGTGTTACTATCCATTGGCGTTTTGTATCTCTAACTTTTGCTTTTCTAAGAAGTTTGACAGGTATTTTACATATACCTCTCTTTCCCATGGTATGAGACTTTCAATATCACTTAGCGACCAATGATGATGTTGCAACAATGAAAAGTTTACCTCCATGTGTGCATCAATCGTCGTATGGTACATCATTATCCGAAAAAATTTGCCATACCCTCAATAATAACTTTAGTTTCTACCTCTGTGTTAGGATTTTTGACACTACCCTCATATTTCAAACGAGGCATTGTCTCAAAGAACTCTTCAATTTTTTTGAATTGCTGAGAACTAAGTTGCTCAATAAACTTGATAATTTCAGTCTGGGTACAATCGGATGATGTCCACGCTTCGTCTTCTGTGTAGATAGTATCTACACACTTTGCAACTGCTTTGAAAGCATCATCGATCTTTGCTTTTTCTGTGGTATCAACAGTAAAGTTCTGTTCCATAAACTCGTTCATGGAAGGATACTTTAGTTGAATACCAATTCCTCCACCAAGATCGATTTTATCTTTGTGGTTATCAGGTACATCAAGACCAATTTCTGACATATGAATCTGTAAAGGGACCTGAGTATCAGGATCATCATCACAAGTAATCAAAAGATCAACAGTCTCTCCAACAGATTTCCCTCGAATATTCAAAAACAAATATTCAAGATCAAAACTAGGCAAAGTCTCAATTTTGACACGTGAGAGTACACATGCTTTCAAAACTTCCTTTACTGTAGAAATAATGTCTTTTTGATTACCACTTTCTAGAGCGATCAAAAGTGCTTTTTCTTCCTTGACAAGAAATGGGCGAAATTTGACAGGTTTGCCGGTAGAAAGCAGAGTAACTTCAAAAGTAGGTGCTACGACCTTTGGTAATGGCATAATTATTCAATTCAGTGGCTTTATTTATGGGGTTATGCGAGACCATCACCAATTGATGAAAGTTGATCATTCGCACCCTGTACGGATGAGGATTGGTAAGGTTCCACCACTAAAGGAACGACATTATCAGGATTTACAGGTTGCATCTCCTCTTCCGTAGGGGGAAGTGTAAGAGGGGGGATTTCTGTTGTATTAGTTACACCAGTGACGATAGCAGATTTTTTGACAGTTCCAACTCCGCGAGTTTCAATAAAGTAATTTTCGTATTTGAAGGTTACTGTAGTCTTGATTAGTTCTGCCTTGCCATATGCAAGAGGAGCGGCGATAATAGTGGTTGGGAATGCTCTTTCAATATGGTAAGTAATAAACTGGTTACCACCATCCCTTGACATAGAAGTAATCTGCATACCACACTTGTAACTGTCGGGATATTGCAATCTACGACCAGCATTTTTTGCACTTAGCCGACTTTTCTTATCTGCTTTGGGTATTGTTCCGATTTGAATAGGGGAAATAAACTCCATCCAAGCATTGAAAATATCATTAGTAAAATAATCTTGAGTTGAATACCAAGTCAAGTTGATATCTGGATATCTACGGTACATTGCATAGTCTTGAGACAATCCTTGGCGGAGTCCATCAACTTTAGAAGTTTGAATTTGAGAACCCGGCAACAATGCCTCAGAACAATGCATTGCTAAGAATTGACCAGGATCACCTCTTCCATTCCTATCATATTTTTTGATATAATCTAATAATGCTCTGTTTGCACCATCTCCAAAATTGATAGAGACATCATATTGATTGTTGAACGCAGGATTCAAAGCTCCATTTTTTGAGGAACCATTGATAATATCATTGGTATTCAACTTTGCTCTGTTGAGTCCGCTGGGCTTTGCCATCCCTATCTAAATATACTATGGTCGTTATACTATGTATGTCCTATCAAGGTCGCTATAGACCATCAAATCCCAAAAAGTATAAAGGGGATTCTAGGAACATAATCTATCGCTCATTGTGGGAGCGTAAGTTTATGGTATATTGTGACAGAAAGGAGTCAATCCTACAATGGGCATCTGAAGAATTTCATATCCCATACTTTGATCCGACCACAAAAAAAGTTCGCAGATATTTTCCAGACTTCTACATCAAATATAAAAATGTGCATGGTCAAGTAGTAGAAAAAGTTATTGAAGTAAAACCTGCTAAGCAATGTGCTCCTCCAACCACAAAAAGGAGAACCAAGAAGCACATCTATGAGTCTCTAGAATATGCTAAGAATTTAGCAAAATGGAAAGCAGCAGAAGAATTTTGTGCTGACCGAAAGTGGGAATTTCAAGTAATGACGGAGAAGGAACTTGGAATTTAGAGATGAATTTCCACAATCTAGTTTAGTGGGTGAACCTGCTCCAGGGTCTATTTCATTGTTTCACTATACGGCAAAAACTGCCTTGAAACTACCATACTACGACAGAAATCCTTTGTGTTATGTGGTGGCAAGAGAAGGTAGAAATATTTTCTACGGAATCAACTTACATTATCATCAACCAGCAAACAGAGAATCTTTGATAAGATACATTGATGCGGGCAGTGACTTTACACGTCTCAGAGGTTATCATAAATACCTAAAATCATATGTAAATAGTCCATTTCTTCAAATTTCGATGGAAGAGTGGGGTAAAGCAGTAGCACTCGACTCTGAGCAATTTGTTAGAGACCTTGGTGCTATTGAGATTGATATTAGTCCCTCCACTGTATATCGAAAAGGATTTTATAAGGATTAGAATATGCCACCACGCAATCCAATACTAAATCCCAGTTCAAACGTTCCTGCACAAGTACCAAGTTGCATTTATCCAGGTAAATGTACTGCAACTAATGGTAGGAGGCGACCCATTATCGTAGATGGTAACAATTATCGGATGTTACTAAATGCAAATATGGACGATAGCAATTTTGCACAGGTCTTGAGTCTGCAAAATCAAACCAGTGGTGAAAATTTAGGCGTCGATCTTCCAGAGTTCAAAAAGGTCATGGCGACCAATTCTGCAAAGAATGGATACATTGCTGCCATTGACAGTATGGCATTTGCAGCAAATGAGAGTAAAAGAGTAACTCAACTCAAAGAAGGATTAGAAAGAGTTGGTCTTGGCAGTCTCTTACAATTAGATTCAACGGGAAAACCCACACAAAATCTAAAACGATTTGCAGGATCTCTGGCGGATCCACCAGACCCAGGATATGGTGATCAACTCATAACCGGATTGCTGGGGTCAAACCCTATTCCAGTCGCTAGTACAGCAAAGACATCTGGACAGCTCAATGTAACTGAGTCTGAAGATGCACCCGCTACGCCAATTCCATCAGCTGAAAATGCTAAAATCATAAACCTTTCATATCCAGTGGATGCTCTATACAGTAGCAGTGAAAGTGGTGCAATAAAAGAAGGTAACGACTATATTAGAATTGAAAGGTTTACATATCTACCACCTCAAAAGGATTTTCTGAGTAGTCCTAATAATCCAATTGAAAACGTTCTAGTAGGAGGACTAAAAAGAAATAGCAATCTATCCAAATTTATTGGTCTTGTCAAACTACCAATTCCAAATGACTTGAATGTTAGTAATGGTGTTGACTGGGGTGGTGCCAGTGCAAACGCAATTGAGGCAGCAGCATTTTTTAGTGCAAGAAATATAATCAAATCGGGTATGAATAATGGCAATGCTCTCAAAACTATTGTAGAATCAGTCGCAACAGGAGTTGGTGGTCTCACCGCTTTAGCAAAAGCAACAGGACGTAGTTCAAATGCCCAAACTGCATTATCTGCTGCTATCGCTAAATTTGCTCTTTCTCAAGTAAATATCAATGTTGATCCAGCACAATTTATCACCAGAGAAACTGGACAAACGTTGAATCCTAATTTAGAACTACTGTTTTCTGGTCCTAAGTTGAGAAATTTTGCTTTCCGATTTGATTTTGCCCCCAACTCGGAAACTGATGCAAGTGCTGCTCGTAAAATTCAACGATTCTTTAGAGAAGGTATGTTGCCCCAAGCAACCACTGCCTCTCCAGGACCAAATAGTGGTCCTGAAGATTCTCTCTTCTTAGGATCTCCAGATGTTTTCAGAGTTTCTTACTTCAATGGAGACAGGAGAATTAGAGGTCTTCCCATACATAAGATATGTGCACTGACGCAGTGTGCAATCAACTTTACTGATCAAGGTGTTTATCAATCATATCATGATTCTAAGGCAGGATCACAGCCAGTAAGATCTCAAATGATCTTGTCGTTTACTGAGTTGACTCCCATATTCCGTGAAGATTACACCGGAGATGGACCAGACGCCAAGCAGCTGTTTGGTGCTCAAGATGCCAGAAGGAGTACATCAAGTGGTATCAAAGGTCCACTTATGGGTGACAATGACATCACTGAGGAGGACATCGGATTCTAATGCCTTATTTTACAAATTTCCCCAAGGTTTTACTACCTTCATTCTCAGACAACAGGTCATCTAGTTTTGACTACGTTGAGACAACAAATATCTTCAAACGAGGTAAAATTCGTGATGATATTTTTGGAAGTCTCACCGCATTCAAAAAATTTGTGATTGAAGGAGATGATCGTCCCGATAACGTAGCAAAGACCCTATACGGTTCTCCAGATCTTGATTGGGTTGTTCTCCTGTCTAACAACATTATCAACGTTAGGGATGAATGGCCCATGAATGGGTATGATTTCAAACGATATCTTGACAATAAGTATGGTGGTCCAGAAAATCTAAACAATATTCATCACTACGAAACTATTGAACGTAGAAACTCCGAAAATATCGTAATTCAAAGTGCTGGTCTACAGTGTGATGAAAACCATACTTTTACATATTCGGAGAAAGGTCTAAACTACACAGAAACTGGATGTTTGTCTGTGTCAAACTTAGAATATGAAGAAAAGAAAAATGATGAAAAACGTCAAATTTTTGCTCTTCTCCCACAATATATCAACATTATCAAAGCAGATATGCGTGACATTTTGACATATACTGATTCTAGTCAATTTATCAACCGTAAACTCAAGAAAGGAGATAATTTACGTATTGCTAGTCCTCGATAAATGCTGAGGATTGTTGGGATTATGCGGAACGTCCCAAACTAGAGAATATCTATCAACAGGCCCTACGTTCTTTGCAGCGTGGGGTAATTTATTATGGAACCAGAAAAAAGTGCCCGGTGGGACTAACATTTGCTCATCACCGACTTTATACAAATAAGTCCCCTGTAGGGACAAATGGTATCTGTCTTTTTTCTTATAATACTCTCCTCGGTCAATATGCTCTCCTACAGTGCCTCCGGGCAATAATCGGAAAAATGCTGCTCTACCCGTTTCAGTAATATTGTACTTTTTCCAAAATTCGTGCACTTTTGGATATAAGTCGTATAATGGGGTTTTTGCTTGTCCCATGGCATCATGAGGATCTTCACCTCTCTTGACTTGTGCCCAAACAAGGGGTAAGAACCCATATGGGTTTTTGTCTCCACCAATCTTTCTTTGAGTCTGCGTTGCCACCCAATCCCAGTGTTTTGGGTCTATTTCATCCAAAAACGGTTTTACATCAATATTCTTCTCAATGATAACAATGTTTTTGTATGCCATAAAAATCTATAGGGGCAAAAAATGCCCGGAGTTTTTTTTGCCCTTTTCAGTAAATAAAAAGTCGTTTTTAGTCCAGGATACGAAGGTGACATGCTACAGATACCCTGTCCTTGTCAGATCTATTCACGTCCACGTAATGGACAAGGTTGCTGTTGAAAAACACCCCATGGTTTGCTTTGGGAGTTAGGACAAGTGCATTCCGATCAGTTTTAGGTTTCACTGACGTATTCCAATGCTGCTGAGGGTATGGGTTCATGATAATCAAATCACCCGACTTTCTAGGTGCTTTCAACCAGAATACCCCACTAATCTCTCCAAAATTATGATGATGCATACAATTTGATGCACCGGTGCCATTGACATTTGCAAAGAATGAGGTAAACTCTAATGTATTGACTTTCTCATGCATATTACAATACTCTAACGCTTTCTGATAAATCAAGACCTTCAGGTTCTGAAGTTGTTCTCGACCATTCATCAGTTTCTGCCACCCATCTACGTTAGAAAACCCATCAGATTCAGGGTTATCATCCCGAGTCTTATAGATCTCACTAAGAGAAAAGTCCAGGAGGGGGAGTTTATCCCCTTCCCAGACTGCAATCAATTCAGAAAATCTGAATGCCTGCATCATGCATCAGCAAGACGTTGGAAATAAGACAAAGCATCATCACTGTCGTCTTCAGAAGCAGAAGCACTAGCAGCGGCAGCAACTGTTGCTTTCAACTCAGATTCTGGTTTCGTGGTAATCTCCTGTTCCTCATCAAAAGTCTCTGGATCAACACGCTTCGGACGTGAGTTGTTCAGCACAGAGTTGAGACGAGTCTCAAGTTCATCATACGACTTGAACTGGTCTGAATTGGTGAACTCTTGCAGAGAATATTGCTTCTTCCACAGTGCCTCCAGTGCATCATCATCGTCCAGAAGAGGAGAAGATGCAGCAAACTCAGAGGAATCGTAGTTACGATAACCTGCAACGTTCTTTGCCTTCAGTTTGAAGTGAGCACCACCCCAGAAATCAAAGGGATCGATTGCTTCTTCATCTTCAAACTCAGGTTGCATGGCAGCAGAGAGTTTGTCAAAGATCTTCTTACCAAACTTATACAGAAAGACTTTGCCTTCGTTGTGAGGATTAGCAGGGTCCTTTACAACATAGATGTTAGCAGTGTAACTGAGTTTACGCTTCTGCTTACGTGCAAGATCTTTGTCAGAGTCAGTGCCACTGTTCCACAGCAGGCGATTGTATTCAGAGACAGGATCTTTCTTGCCCAGAGTGGTCAGAGAGTTCTCAATGTACCAACCTCCAGGACCTTGGAAAGCGTGAGACCACACCTTTGCCCAAGGAAGTTCTTCCCCTTCAGGAGCAGGAAGGAAACGAATTACAGCATAACCGTTGCCTGCTTTGTCAACCTCCAGTTTCCACAAACGATCATCTGCGTTGTTGGAACCGGTGGTATTCATTTTTTCAATCTCTTTG
>CESM01010539.1_pt1 | contig 10637 bp, 10 predicted proteins | sample 361421 | NCBI WGS metagenome assembly CESM01 (sample SAMEA2622219, study PRJEB7988) | marine metagenome | isolation source: saline water (ENVO:00002010), including | reverse complement strand
TTCCTTTTCAGTGTCTTCTGGTAGCAAGCGTGATGATCGAGTCTACTGACATTAAAACTATAATTGAATGATTTTGATTCAATCCACTGATTTTGAATTAAGCTGAAAGCGCTATATTTTCAAGGATAAATTAATTTTTAATGCGTATTGAAATATCATAACAAAACGACCATAAATAACTGATTAATAATATAATATTGTATTGAAAGAAGGGCATCACTAGGAGTGATTCGCTCTTTTTAGAGCTATTTAAAAGAAATAATGCAATAAAATGCTTGCCGCAATGATAAATCATTGCAACGCATTAGATTGTGATGAGTCTACCCTAGGAACTCAGATCGCGTGCTTGAGTCTGTTTTAAAAGTTCCTCCAAGCGACGTCGTTTTAGTCGAAGAATTGGTGTCCATTACGCCGCGAGATTTCACGCAATAATGCGTCGCGTTAATACTTACTGCCACATCATTAGTTTCAAGGAGCGTTTGGAGCGCAATCAAAATTTGCTGGGTAAGCCGTTCTTGGACCTGCGGTCTTTGCGCGAAAAACCTTACGATTCTATTTATCTTACTCAAGCCAATAATCTTTTTCCCGGGAATGTAGGCGACTTTGGCTTGTCCATCAATAGTTACGAAGTGATGTTCGCATGTGCTGACAAGTTCTATATCGTCAATAATGACCATTTCTTCGATATTCATTTTGTTTTCTATGAGCGTGATTTTTGGAAAATTTTGATAATCCAAGCCACTAAATATTTCATCCACATACATCTTAGCCACTCGATGGGGCGTTTCCTTGAGGCTGTCATCGTTCAGGTCGAGACCTAAAGCCAGCGTTATGTCATTAAATGCGTCTTTTATTTGTTGATATTTTTTATCTCGATCAAGCGAACCCTCTACTAGAGGCGTTTCTAGACCTCTCTCCTTAAGTGCAGTTTTTACAGCCAGTGCCTCTGATGAGATGCCATCACGTAATGCTGAGATTGGGTCCTTGATTATAGAGTTCATAGACTTTATCGCTCCTAAAAGGATAGTTTACGACAATTATTCGTTTTTAGATGTGAATATGTTTAAGAATTGTTCAAATTAATTTCATAAGGAGCACGCGAGGTTTTACTTTGGCGCTGTAAGAAAACGATTTGTTGCGCAGATCCTATCGGGCCCTCATCGTCAAAGAGCAAGGCGCTCGCCAGTCCTATCCCGGTTTTCTCCCACTGAGAGGAGAAATTTGCGCCGATCCAGTCAGAGGTCGGTAGTCTATGAAGTTGAATATTTAAATCTGGGTTTATAAAACTCACGGACTGAACCTCTTCGTTTCTGGAAAATCCATTGCAGCAGTCGGCGAGAGGACACATAGACTGAAATCCACTTGGTACTTCATCGGCAATCAACCTTGGTGCCTTCATCCAGATCGTATTGGGTCCATTTTTAAATTCATCTCTGCTTGCGAGCTTTACATGATCTGCAAAGGTTGGAAGGCCGTGACTTGCGATGATTTTAGGAAAAGCAAAGGCTGATGCTTCATTTATCTTAAGGGTTTCTATTTTGGTTGTTTTTACGGAACCAATATCTCCCGAAGGAAGGAACAGAGCACTAGCAGTGGCACATAAGGAATTTTCCTTGTTCCTTAATTCTAATGAGCCTCTTGAAATATTTCGTCCATCGTGAGTATTGAAATAATTAATTTTGAATCCATCTAGAGGGACCGGACGACAAAGATCTATTGTAATACGGACCAGCTGCTTATTCGGAACCGCCTGCTCCGCAGCTCTCGAGAGAATGCCGGCCACTGGTCCTCCATGGCATCCATTTGCCGTCCATGGCCCACGAGCGGCATCATTCCCCAGGATCCATCCGTCATCATCGATATGAAAGAAAGCGATTTCAGCTTTTTTTGATTCACTCATCTGGGTTAATTCCAAGTAATCGACCAAATGTTTGATACGGATCAGATTTTCCAATCATTGTCTTGTGCCTGTCTCGCGTGCTGTTGAGGTGCTCCTTACTTATGCTTACCCCACATCCCTCAACAATACGATTAGAAAAATTAAATAGGGCGGTTATTACAATTGCATCAAAAAAAGTCTCTTCGCTCCAGCCTGCGTTAAATACCTCTTCCGCATCTTTATCAGTCAGCATCGCCGGCATTTCAGTAAGTTTCCGAAGATAAGACAGTAGAGGCAACCAGCGAGGTTCTAGATCTGTACTCTCAGGATTTTCGATTAGCTTTTCGAGGAGTGTGGTTTCGATACCGTGCAATTCAGCGACAGCGGCATGCGTACCATGGCAGAATCCGCACGAATTCAAGGCCGAAACGTAGGCCGCGATCATTTCCCGTTCTCCAACGGTTAATTCAGATTCCCCACGCAGAGCATGATCATGAAATTTCATTAAGGACCAAATTCCTTTAGGAAATCGCTGAAAAACATCTGCCAGATGAGGATTTTCTGGTAGTGAAGGGAATCTTGCCATAGGTCTCTCCGATAAATTTATGTCATTATTGTTTCAGTTTATTAGCTTGGTAACAGTGATGAAACTACATCATATCAATATTGCAGCTCCTGCAGTGATGCTTGAAGAGACTAAAACATTCTATTGCGACATTCTTGGGCTCAAAGCTGGTTCTAGGCCAAAATTAAAAACACCAGGTTATTGGCTTTATGGGGAATCAGGTCCGATTGTTCATCTTTCGGAAAGTGATATTCACAGTGGTTCTGATCGAAAGCATTATTTAGATCATATTGCATTTTCTGATCGTAACCTAAGTAATCGACTTCAACTTCTAAATGAAGCCGGACTAGATTATAAGTTAAGGAAAATAGAAGAAGAGGAGATGACTCAAATTTTCTTATATGATCCTTGTGGACATAAAATAGAACTTAATTTCTCCGAATTACTTTCCGATAATTGACCTTGCTTCTTCAGAGTTTTTTATAAATATTCTCGTATCCAGTCTAGATTCAGTTAGTCTATGGGTACCAGCTCAAAACTCAGGCCAGCATTTTTTATCAAGCGATCAATCAGCAGAGATCCAAGGGCGGAGGAGGGTGTCCATATGCCTCCTCCGGATTGTTTTTCATCTAGTGCGAGACAAATAGCAGACTCAGCAAGCATCTTTGATGTGGAACCATATCCAGGATCACGATCCCCTGTGACTTTTGCACGAAGATCTTTTTTTACATCAGTTGGATGCGATGCATGGATGAACATTTCGAAGAATCCACGAATTCGAGCCGCTTCATCTGGACCTTCGCCAGGTTTTGGTAATCGTTTTTCAATGAGATTTCGAGTCGGTGCGAAGCTTACTAGTCCTATGCCTATGCCCATTGCAGCGGTAGCAAAAATTGCTTTACTTAATGATTTGCAAAGTTGGGCTTCGTCATACTGAAAATCCTCTCCCCATCGATACTTAAGGAGTGCATTGCTTCTTCTCACGACTCTGCCGTTAATGGTTGCCATTACAAAAGGTGAAGTCCATTGACTGAAGGTTGTGTCATATTTGAAGGTCGATTGATCAGATCCATCTTTTCCTCGGATTGAGCTGGGATGGCAGAGGGAGTAGGGATCACCCATCACTCTTCTGATTGAAGGATCTTTCTTCGCTTCATCCAAAACATTTAGCAGACTTGCGATTGTTCCGCCACTAGCACTTCCACTACTTCGTCCCATGCGAGCAGTCACTTTTTTTGCATAGACATGCTGCTGCTCCATCATTTTCTCTTGAGCGAAATAAGTCCCCAGATCTGATGGTATTGAGTCAAATCCGCAGGTGTGAACAATTCTCGCTCCCGTTTCCTTAGCTTTGTCTTCTTGACTCTCGATTATTCGATGCATCCATTGAACTTCTCCTGTCAAATCACAATAATCTGTTCCGGATTCGACACATGCCTCTACAAGCGCAGTTCCATAAAGTGCATAAGGTCCAACGGTGGTACATATCACTTTGGTTTGACGAACGAGCTCATCTAAACTCTTTCGATTGTTGCTATCAGCGATTAGTATGGGTAGAGAGTTCACTTCGCCATTGCCGACTAATGTGGTGCGCAGAGCTTCAAGTTTCTCTTTTTGTCTGCCAGCTATCGCCCAGCGTAATTCCCGGCCTATTCCATAATTTTCAGCAATATACTCGACAACTAACCGCCCCGTGAAACCGCTTGCACCCCAAACTATAACGTCAAATTCTGCTGCCATTTTTTGATTCTCTTTCTATTTAGGAGAAAAATTATTTTTATCGAACTCCATGCATCATCCGTTTCAAAATTGGAGATATCAACAGTAAGACAAATGCTGCTGCTAGGCCGACCCAGAGCAAGTAAGTGAAAAGTTCTGTATAGCTAGCAAGCGCTGTCGCCACATCGATTTTTTCATCCGATGTATTATCAATTGCTGCAAATTTTGCAAGCTGCACTGCAACGAATTCAGAGTAGGCTGTTGCAAGAAACCACGATCCCATCATAACACCTAAAACAGATTTCACAGAAAGTTTTGTCACTGCAGATAAGCCAACAGGCGACAAGCACAACTCTCCTGTGGTGTGTAATAGATAAGCGAGGACCATCCAATATCCAGAAACTAAGCCCGCGTGATTTGGATTAGCTGCGCCAAGCACAAGTGCGCCAAAACCGAGTCCTGCTTGCACTAGTCCAAGAGAAAATTTTATGGGGGTGCTGGGCTCAATATTGTGCCTTCCAAGAAATGTCCAAAGCCATGCGAAGAGTGGGGCGAAAAGGAATATAAATAGAGGATTAAGCGAGCCAAATTGTGAGGTTGTCAGGTTTAGTCCAAAAATGGAATGGTCCATCACGCGGTCCGCATATAAGGTCATCGATGCGGCGCTTTGTTCAAAAAGTGCCCAAAAGACAACAGTGGATAAAGTCAGTGTGATCAAGACAATCATGCGACTTCGTTCGACTGGTTCGCATTTAAAGATGATAAACCATCCAAGCCCTAGCAATACGATAATAGCCAGCCCGTTTAGAAGTAATCCTACAGCAGCATGCCATTGCAACATTTGCCAAATTATAGCAATGCCTGTGATTGAGAGTAGGTAGATAGTCGCTTCAATGGAAAGTCCAAGTATTGATTTTTGTTTTAGCATTTCAGTGTCTTTGGGTTCCGCGATTCCTAGCAATAGAGGTTGACCTCGGATAAAGGTAATTAGTCCGATGACCATACCGATTCCTGCAGCACCAAAACCATACCTCCAGCCGTAAGTCTCTCCTAGGTAACCGCATAATATAGTTGCCGTGAAAGCGCCAATATTTATTCCCATGTAAAAAATGGTAAATCCAGGATCACGGCGAGGGTCGTCTTTTGAGTAAAGTTGTCCAACTATCGTTGAGATATTGGGCTTAAGAAAACCAACTCCAACAATAATAAGAGCAAGCGATACGTAAAAAAATTGGAGTGCTATCTCGTCTCGGACAATTTCTCCGTTAACTACTCTCGCTTGTTCACCCTCTAAAGCCATCCCCATGTGTCCAAGCACAAGTAGAATCCCACCAAATACTACTGCTTTTCGCATGCCGAGAAATCTATCCGCTAACATCCCGCCTATTACTGGAAGAGCGTAAACAAGAGCGGCATAACTGCCTAACACCTCGAGACCGTTAGTGTCGGAGAAAAGGTGATACTTTGTTAAATAAAGCAAGAGCAAATACTTCATTCCATAGAATGAAAAGCGCTCCCATAGTTCAGTGGCGAAACAAACGAATAGGCCTGATGGATGGCCGAAGAATTGATCACTCGCTTCTAACCTTGACATAAAGTTCATACCTCTAAAGTTTTCGTTTACTAAAATCCTTCTTAAGTTACAGTATTTTTTGTTAGATAAGATTGCTTTTCAAGAGGGATGCTATAGTGAAACCGACAGATGCCCAAGGCTTGAATTTTAAAATCGTGTTGATAATTGTAAATTTTCCGAAGATTTTTTCATGTAAGTAATACCGTCTCCATGTATAGCTCATGTGTGGTCAGATGAATTAAAATGTATAAAACAAGTACTCAATATAAGAATCTGAGACATGACCGCAACTGTTTTTTATCAAGGTGTTGAGCTTTTGCTTTATGGGATGGGCACCGTGATTGCTTTTTTGGTTTTGCTTATCGGTATTACGCGACTGATGTCTTGGATGATTTTTAGATTTCTTTCAGAGTCTAAAGATTCGAATGATACTTCGATAGAAGTTTCCAAAATCGATAGTAAGGTGATCGCTGCCATAGGAGGAGCGATAAGTCGTTTTCGAAATGAAAAAAATAATCATTCTTCCTAAGGGAGTTTAAAATTAGGTATGGAAACAGTTAAGTCGCCTCTTGGTATTACCGATGTGGTCTTAAGGGATGGACATCAATCACTACTAGCAACTCGGCTTCGTCTGGAGGATATGCTTCCAATCGCTCCCGCTATGGATGAAATCGGATATTGGTCCATAGAATCTTGGGGAGGAGCTACTTTTGACGCTTGTATACGTTACTTGGGTGAGGATCCTTGGGAGCGAATTAGAGCTCTTAAGAAAGCCATGCCAAACACGCCACAACAGATGTTATTACGAGGTCAAAATATTCTAGGCTATAGACACTACGCCGACGACGTAGTTGAAAAATTTGTCGAAAGAGCAGCACAAAATGGCGTAGATGTTTTTAGAGTGTTTGATGCCATGAATGACATGCGCAACATCAGAGTGGCTCTAGAGTCTGTCAAAAAAGTAGGTAAGCATGCTCAAGGGACTCTGTCCTATACCATTAGTCCTGTTCATACTATAGATACTTGGGTGGACCTTGGTAGGCAGATTGAAGACCTTGGTGCTCATTCAATAGCCATAAAAGATATGGCAGGTTTACTAAAGCCGTATGACGGATACGAACTTGTTAGTCGATTGAAGGAAGCGTGTGACATACCGATACACATGCAATGTCATGCAACAACTGGGTTATCTACAGCGACAATCTTAAAATGCGTGGAAGCAGGCATTGATAATGTTGATACTTCCATCTCTTCTATGTCCATGACTTATGGCCATTCTCCGACAGAGACAGTAGTGTCTATCTTAAAAGATTCGGATAGAGATCCAGGGCTTGATATTGTTAAGTTGGAGGAAATTGCAAGTTACTTCCGCTCAGTGCGAAAGCGCTACGCACAGTTTGAAGGATCATTGCGAGGCGTGGATTCACGTATATTAGTCGCACAAGTTCCCGGCGGCATGTTAACAAACATGGAGAATCAATTGCGAGAGCAAGGTGCCGAAGATCGTTTAGATGAAGTATTAGAAGAGATCCCGCGAGTCAGGGAAGATCTAGGATATATACCGCTGGTCACGCCTACCTCCCAGATCGTAGGATCTCAGGCAGTTTTGAATGTTTTAACTAATGAGCGCTATAAATCAATCACCAGAGAAACTGCGGGTGTTCTTAAGGGAGAATACGGAATTACCCCTGCGGAAATGAACGTGGCTTTACAAGCTCGAGTTCTTGAGGGGGATGAAGTTATTAGGTGCCGGCCTGCAGATCTACTTTCTCCAGAACTTGCGTCATTGCATGAGGAAGTGAGCGAGCTACTTGGGGATCATCAGTGCAGCTTGTGTGAGGGAGAGCGACAGATGGATGATGTGTTGACGTACGCATTGTTTCCCCAAGTTGGACTCAAGTTTCTTCTCAATCGTGGTAATTCAGAATATTTTGAGCCACCTCCCCAGAGTAACCCTCCATCTTCGCTGATGGCAGAAAAATCTGATGAAAGCAGCGTCTATACTGTCGTAGTTAATGGTGAGAGTTTTGTTGTGCACGTTGCAGAGGGGGCAGAAGCTTCAAGCAAGCTAGAGGTGGCAAGCTTAGCAAATTCGATAGCTCCCAGTAGTAGTGGCGAGAAAGTCACCGCTGGCCTTGCTGGAAATATAGTCAGAGTTTTAGTTAGTGTTGGGGAAAAGGTAGATCAAGGCCAAGTTCTTTTGATTCTAGAGGCAATGAAGATGGAGACAGAAGTTATTGCGCCTTGCACTGGCACTATCACTGATGTCTATATTACTGTTGGCGACGCGGTTACTGTTGGCGATAATCTAATTAGTCTAAAGACAACATGAATTCTAATCTAGATCTCTTTTCTATTTCTGGTTTGGCTCAAATTCAATTTGGGCAGGCGGTAATGATCATTGTTGGTGTTCTTTTACTTTATCTTGCGATTAGGCGCGAGTTTGAACCCTTGTTGCTTGTTCCGATCGGGTTTGGTTGTATTTTGGCAAATATCCCAGGCGCCGGACTCGCTTATTCTGCTATTGAAAATGCTTTGATCTCAGGAAATGTCGAGTTCTCATCATTCGTCGCGGAACTTTCATCTGAAGCGCCAAGCGATGAAAATTCATTGCTGGTATTGCTAAATACGGATCCACTTTTGCACTTCTCTGCCAGTCAAGCGGCGTATAAAGCAGGCTACTCTGATGGTATTTTGTTTACCTTCTATCAGGTCACTATCGCGTCGGGCATCGCTCCTTTAGTTATTTTTATGGGTGTAGGTGCGATGACAGATTTTGGTCCCCTGTTAGCCAATCCTAAGACGTTGCTTTTAGGTGCAGCTGCTCAGTTTGGGATATTTTCGACCGTGTTGGGTGCGCTCGCTTTGACTTCGTTTGGACTCATGGAATTCTCGTTGCCCGAAGCGGCAGCGATTGGAATTATTGGCGGAGCGGATGGACCAACTGCGATTTATGTAGCCAGTCTTTTGGCTCCCGATTTGTTAGGAGCCATCGCTGTAGCTGCATATTCTTATATGGCTTTGGTTCCTTTAATTCAGCCGCCTATCATGAGGGCGCTTACTACCGAAGCCGAGCGATTAATTGTTATGACTCAGCTTCGCCCTGTTAGTCAAAGGGAAAAGATTTGTTTTCCAATATTATTGGTACTGTTGGTGGGGCTGCTGCTTCCTGCGGCAGCACCTTTATTGGGTATGTTCTGTTTTGGTAATCTTATGCGGGAATCGGGAGTGGTAAGTCGTTTGAGCGAGACTGCCCAGCACTCACTGATTAATATAACGACTATCTTTTTAGGTTTGTCGGTCGGTTCCAAGCTTGTTGCAGATAAATTCCTCCAATTTAATACCTTGGGTATTCTCTGTTTAGGAATGATTGCTTTTGCAATTGGCACCGCATCAGGAATTTTAATTGCTAAGCTGATGAACCGCTTTTCTATTACTCCACTTAATCCATTGATTGGTTCAGCAGGCGTTTCTGCGGTGCCTATGGCGGCGAGGGTAAGTAATAGAGTGGGATTAGAGTCTAATCCGGAGAATTTTCTTCTGATGCATGCGATGGGTCCAAATGTGGCTGGTGTCATTGGTTCAGCAATCGCAGCTGGTGTCATGATTAGCCTGGTAGGAGTTTCGCAATAGTTAGGAGAAGTGATTCTCTATTTAGTGCAAAGGCATGAGATTACCACATTAGACAATGGAGTCACTTTGTAGTGCAGCTACCGCTTGAATTTTGTAGACTACGCCCGATCTTTTTTGAGATCGATGATGAACGAGAGTATGCCTAGTTATGAATCCAAATTACCTTGATTTTGAACAACCTATAGCAGAGCTTGAAGTAAAGATTGAGGAACTAACAAATGTTGGTTCCGAGGCTGACATGGATATCTCTCAAGAAATTGAGACTTTAAAACAAAAGAGCAAGCGCCTCACAGAAAAAATATTCTCCAATCTCAGCCCCTGGGATGTCGTCCGAATAGCCAGACATCCTCTTCGACCGCATGCAATAGACTACATCAATGAGATTTTTTCTGAGTTTGATGAGCTGCACGGAGATCGTCATTTTGGTGATGATAAAGCTATTATTGGAGGTGTAGCTAGACTCGAAGGTTCTCCTGTTATGGTAATAGGTCAAGAAAAGGGACGAGCCGTAAAAGAAAAGGTCCATAGAAATTTTGGGATGCCAAAACCAGAAGGATATAGAAAAGCCTTGAGATTGATGGAGCTAGCGGAAAGGTTTCATATGCCAATCATCACTCTCATCGATACACCTGGAGCGTTTCCAGGTATTGATTCCGAGGAAAGAGGAATCAGTGAGGCGATAGCAAAAAACTTAGCAGTAATGTCGAGGTTGAAGACTCCAATTATTTGCGTTGTAGTCGGAGAGGGTAGTTCTGGGGGTGCATTAGGCATTGGTGTAGGCGATCATTTGGCCATGCTTCAATATTCCACTTATTTTGTGATATCCCCAGAAGGGTGTGCCAATATAATTTGGAAGAGTTCAGATTATTCTGCTGAAGCGGCGAAAGCCATGGGTGTAACTTCAACGGTATTGGAAGAACTAAACTTAGTGGATGCAACTATTCAAGAGCCATTGGGAGGAGCTCACCGCGACATGAGGCAAATAGTCGCCAGTGTTAAAGCCCATATTCTGGATCAGCTAAAGGATCTTAGTTCTCTGGCTACGGAAGACTTGCTAGATAGGAGATATACTCGATTGATGTCCTATGGAGGCCAATGAGTAGCCTCACCTCAATAAAGCTAGACCTTTCATTTGACCGTGGTTAATTGTGAATGTAATTGATTTTGAACTAGAGCCATTTCTCGGTGCTTCTGGCTGGTATGTAGCGCTTAGTGGTGGTCTTGATTCGATGGTTCTTCTTCATTTGATTAATAAAATTCGTAGTCAA
>CESM01225055.1_pt1 | contig 10644 bp, 10 predicted proteins | sample 361421 | NCBI WGS metagenome assembly CESM01 (sample SAMEA2622219, study PRJEB7988) | marine metagenome | isolation source: saline water (ENVO:00002010), including | reverse complement strand
ATAGTCATTTCAGCCATAGTTTTTGCGCCACTTGTCGAAGAAATAATTTTTCGAGGATACATCTATCCGGTATTAAAAAGATTCACTCATCCAGCCTTCTCATGCGCGATGACTTCACTTCTTTTCGCAGTAATTCATACTAATATCGAAGGTCTTATTCCTTTATTTTTATTAGCAATTGTCTTAACAATATTTTATGAAAAAAGTAAATCCATATGGGTTCCCATATTAATGCATTCCATATTTAACGGAGTTAACACATTTTTCATATTAATGCTACCCGATGCAATATAAGAAAGCCTCAAAGATATCTGATATAGGTGAAGATTCTTTTATCGATCTAGTCACTAAGAAGCTTATTTCAGGTAAAGATGTTATTGCCGCGGCAGGAGACGATTGTGCCGTCATTAAAAACCATTCAAAGGACTCATACACATTATTAAAAACTGACTCTATCGTAGAGGGCATACATTATTTGACGACTGATACACCTCAAGCCGTGGGATACAAGGCCATGGCGAGATCAATTAGCGATATTGCTGCGATGGGAGGCACGCCCCAATATGCTTTGGTGACGCTCATTTTAAATCCAAAATCCAAAATATCCTACCTTCAGTCTATATACCGAGGGCTTACTAAGGCTGCCTCAAAATTTAAAATCAGTATCGTTGGCGGAGAAACTACAAGAGCCGGAAAAAACTCAACAAACTCGATCTCAATATCGATGACTGGCACAGTTCCAAAAAATCAATGCTGTTTCCGAACTAAGGGGAAACCAGGGCAACTACTTTATGTAACGGGCAGACTCGGAGGCTCTTTAAAAGGTAAGCACCTTAAATTTACTCCAAGAATAAAGGAGGCTAATTGGTTAGTAAAAAAATTCAAACCCACTGCTATGATGGATCTTAGTGATGGCCTTGCTAGCGACCTACCAAAGCTAGCAAAGGCTAGCAATTGTGGTTATGAAATTAATCTCGATGCTCTTCCTAAATCTAGGGGTTCAGATATCAAATCCGCTCTCTCAGATGGAGAAGATTACGAATTGCTTTTTTCAATTTCTCCTCAAAAAAGCCATGCACTTGAAAAAAATTGGGGGAACTGTTTTAGCAATCTCAAACTCACTCAAATAGGAGCTCTTCGCTCTTCAAATATCCACAGCCCAAAACTCGAAGGAGGGTGGCAACATTTTTAGCCCTTAATGAATGAAGTCTTTATAAAGACCGAATCCGAAATGATTGAGTATGGTAAGCAGCTCGGATCGCAAGCACAGTCTGGAGATGCTATAGGGTTAATGGGTGACCTCGGAGCTGGGAAAACACATTTCACTAAAGGGTTTGCCCTCGGAATCCAGTGCGAGAGCCAAGTAACGAGTCCGACTTTTTCATTGCTGCATGAATATAACGGCAGCTCTTTATGCCTATATCATTTTGATTTATATAGACTAGAAAGCATAATAGAGCTGATAGAAATTGGGTGGGAAGATTATCTAGAAATCGATGGTATATGTATCGTTGAATGGGCAGATAAATTTGCTGAAATAATGCCTGAAAATATGAAATGGCTCAAATTCCAAGTTTTAGATGATGGCGTTAGATCAATAAGAGAGGTGCGTAAGCCATGAAAAATATATTATCTATAGATACCTCAACGAACGAGGGAAAAGTCGCCCTATTAGTAGACAATTCATTAGTATACGAAAAGTCTTTCACTTCAGAAAGATCCCATAACTCTCAAATATTTAATCCATTAGAAGAGGCTCTAAATCTTTGTGACAGAAAACCTTCTCTCATAGTGGTCGGCACGGGACCTGGATCCTATACAGGCGTTCGAATTGGTATAGCAGCTGGACTTGGTATATCTATGGCCAAAGAAGTGAGGATTATTGGTATACCATCCATATGCGCAGCAGAAACTCAAAAAGACATTAGATCATATTCATTTGTTGGTGATGCCCGAAGAGGGGAAGCTTTTATAGTTAATATTAAAGATCATGAGCTTGTTTCTTCGCCAGAAATGGTCAAATCAGATGAAAGTCTTGATGATAAAATTGATATCAATCTAAAGCCTCTATACACTTTCGATAGTGAGATTCACTCAAAGGCCATTAAGACAAAACCTAGTGCAGTTAAACTCGCAAATTTAGCCTATAATATAACAGAGAGCGAAATCCAAAGGTTAAGTCTAATTCAGCCAATTCCTCTATATTTAAGAGGTCCATTTATTACAAAACCTAAAAAGATTGGGAAGACTGGCCCAAAAACGATATCCGAATAATTTTACTATTCTTAAAAACCAACCAAAGTTATATCTTTTTCATATAACAACTGAGTAAAAAGACTTGGTCTTTAGTTCACACATCTTCATTTTTTATTTCTTGGCTCTAATCCTTGGAGTCTATTACTTTTCTCCGCATAGGCTAAGACATTTGGTACTTACATTGGGAAGTTACTTTTTCTACGCATGGTGGAACCCATGGTTCGTATTGCTGATGATCACTTCAACGATCATCGATTTTACATGTGGAAAGATTATATATAATGCTAATTCAAAAACACATTATCGAAAATTAGGTCTCTTCATTTCAATAATTTCAAATTTATCAATTCTTGGATTCTTTAAATATGGCGGTTTCTTCTCAGAAAATGTATCTGCCTTGGCACTTGGACTAGGTTTAGGTGAAATTGCCCTGCCAACTTTCTTTAAGGAAATCATCTTACCAATTGGCATCTCTTTTTACACTTTCCAGTCAATGTCATACACTATAGACATTTATAGAAGGCACGCGAAGCCGGCGACAGATTTCCTTTCCTTCGCTTGTTACGTTTCAATGTTCCCTCAACTCGTTGCCGGACCCATTGTTAGATACAGTGACATAGCAAATCAATTAAAACAGCGAATCCATTCCGCCGGCACATTTGTTTATGGTTTCACAAGATTCAATTATGGATTCGCAAAAAAAATACTACTGGCCAATCCTGTCGGTGAAGTTGCCGATCTTTGCTTCAGTGCCGGAGAATTATCATTAAGTGCACCCGTGGCTTGGATAGGAATCTGCTTTTATTCTTTTCAGATTTATTTCGATTTTTCTGCCTATTCAGACATGGCAATCGGACTTGGAAGAATGTTTGGTTTTAGATTCAATGAAAATTTTGATTCACCTTACAAATCAAAATCCATCACCGAGTTCTGGAGAAGGTGGCATATCTCTCTTTCTAGTTTCTTGAGAGACTATCTTTACATACCTTTGGGAGGTAATAGAAAAGGCAAATCAAGGACCTACTTTAATCTTTTATTCGTCATGTTTCTTGGAGGACTATGGCATGGAGCACAATGGACATTCATTGCATGGGGCATTATCCATGGAAGCTTTCTTGTCATTGAAAGATTATTTAGGAATTCCAGTATATTTCGCAATATTCCAAATTTAATCAAAGCATCGTTCACTTTCACGGTAGTACTCCTCGCATGGGTTTTCTTCAGAGCAGAAAATTTTGACCGCGCATTTATCTATTTATCTTCAATGTTCGGCACTGGTGGTTCTAGCGAATCTTCAGGGATATTACTTAGCCAAGCGACCAGACCAATCGTATGGTTAATGGCAGTAATTTCTATTATTTTCATTTTCGCGATCCCGAACTCGGGTCAGTTTTTAAAAAGGTTAACTAGAACGAAAGTATCCATAGGCCTTCTGCTGTTGGTCTTATCGATATCTTTCATGTTTGCCCAAGATTTTAATCCATTCCTTTATTTTCAATTCTAATGGAATCAAAAAAGACAGGGTCTACAAATGCACTGAACTCTCAATTTGAAGTGGTTATAGGGCATGTCACTTGTAGAATATTTATAGCAATTTTTATTATCATAATCACTATTCCTCCAATTTATAGGAATGCCTTTGATGTCTCATCTTATTTTGATAACAAGTCAACTGATCAAACTTCAAGTGCCGCTCCAATATTGAAAATATTTAAAAAGCAAAAAGGCTTATCACTAAAGGATCATTTTAATGATTTTGAAAAAAATCTAGAATCCGCAATCTTTATAGAGCCACCAAGGAAAATAATACAAAGTTGTCTAAGTTTGGGACCACTCAAAGAAGGAAACCGTAAAACAATTATAGGTGAAGAGGGTTGGCTCTTCTTTCGAAATGCACTAAGTGCATTGACTGGATACGGCCCTTTAAAAGAGGAACCAGACTTTGTAAATAAGGACCCAAATATTAAACGCGGAAATAGTCCATTATCCATAATCAAAGAATTTGCTCAACAATTAGATGATTTTGGCACTCATCTTGTACTCGTAAATATTCCATCTAAGGCCATGATCTATCCTGATAAAATATCAAAGAACCTAGAGAGTCCAATCAGACACCCGGATGCCCAAAAGTTTTTTGCTGATCTTAAGTCTGTCCCAAATCTTGATGTATTAGATCTAACTGATCCCCTTTTTAAACTTAGGAATAAAATTCAGGTCTTTCTAAAACAGGATACTCATTGGACACCACAGGGCATGGAGGAGTCAGCAAAGATGATTGCAAGCCATATCCATTCCATGGGTTTTAATTTTGAAAAAACTCAGATCGGTTACCAAAAAAAAGAAGAACGCTCTGGGTACGGAGACTTAGTAGAAAATCTTAAAATCAGCCATGGTTTTGAGAAAGAGCTGGTAACCGCCCATCCTGTTCAAGGAAGCACTAAAGATATTAATTCTGAAATCATTTTATTAGGGGACAGCTTCACTAATATTTACTCAAGTAATACCAGCCTTGGTTGGGGGAAGGAAGCCGGTCTCCCTGAACACCTTGCAATTAATTTAGGCGCACCACTAGATGTTATATCTATTAACGGCGGTGGAGCCACTGAGGTCAGAAAAAAATTAGCTCAACGACGTGGCAGTGCCATTCAAATGCGAAATAAGAAAATCATGATCTGGGCCATTACTTCTAGAGACCTTTTTCAATCTGCAAGTCAGCGTCACGAAACTGGAATCAGATGGAATACTGTAAAATTTAATGAACTGGATCCTAAAAAAGAATCACCGAGTTCTTCAATTATTGTTCGGGCGCGACTCACAAAAAAACCCAATATACCAAACCCTCAACTAACCACTTACAAAGATCTTCTTTATGGCTCAGATTATGAGATAATTGAAAAAATTGCAGGGGAAATCAATGATGAGAATGGAAAAATTGCTGTGCTCAACTGGGCCTTCAAAAATAGAAAAATCAATCCAAGCGCTGAATATGCTCTGGGAAGAGAGGCTATAATTGAACTCGTTCCCTTTGAGGAAATGAAAGAACTTCAAACACTTGAGCAAATTTACGATGGTGATATTTTCGATCTGTATTGGGAATTGCCGAAAAACTCAGATGAAAAACCCGAAATTAATCAAATAAATGCAAGAAATGCAGGGTTTAGACACAAAATTGCGTTAATTACTAGTGGTGTTTTTTCCATAATTATCTTTTTAGGGACAAGGTTTATACCGAAACATAATTTCTAATAAGGCTTTTTGAATTTGACCCAAGCACGAATCCAAGGCACCATTCACGCCCCCTCAGAAGCAATATTATTAAGTAAAAACAATACATTAAAATGAACGCACGCATCTATCGCGAAAAAGACGCTGACATGAAAGTCCTAAAAGGAAAAACCTTTGCCGTAATTGGTTTCGGATCACAAGGACACGCTCATGCACTTAATCTTAAAGAGAGTAAAGTCAATGTTATCATTGGACTCTATAAAGGATCTAAATCTAGAGCCGTTGCAAAAAAGTTAGGTTTCAAAGTCTACGATACATCAGAAGCTGTTAAAAAAGCTGATGTTATATTTATTGCTGCACCTGATACAAAGATTGGTGAAATCTACAAAAAGGATATAGAAAAACATCTTACCAAAGGAAAGACTCTTGGCTTTAGTCATGGGTTTGCAATTCATTATGGTACCGTTGTTCCACCTGAAGACGTTAACGTCATTATGGTAGCTCCAAAAGGCCCTGGCCATATCGTCCGACGCCAATTCACTGAGGGTAAAGGAGTACCTGCTCTTATAGCCGTCCATCAAAATCCAGGGAAGGATGCAAAGAAGATTGCACTTGCGTGGGCTCACGGTGTAGGTGGAACAAGAGGAGGAGTCATTCAAACTACCTTTTTAGAAGAAACTGAAACTGACTTATTTGGTGAACAAACCGTTTTATGTGGTGGAGTTAGTGCCCTTGTTAAAACTGGATATGAAGTGCTGGTTGAAGCGGGCTACCAACCTGAGATGGCATACTTCGAATGCCTTCACGAGCTCAAGCTGATTGTTGATCTAATGAACGAATCAGGCATTGCAGGTATGAGATTTTCTATCTCCGAAACTGCAGAGTGGGGAGATGTTTCAGTAGGCCCAACAATAATTGATAACGCGACAAAAAATAAAATGAAACGTGCTCTCAAAAGAATCCAAAACGGACAATTTGCTGAAGAATGGATCAAAGAAAACAAAAAGGGTCAAAAAACATTCAATAAACTTCGTAAAGAAGGTGCTGAGCACGGGATTGAAAAAGTTGGAAAGAGACTCCGTGGACTTATGCCTTGGATTAAGAAGAGATCCACCAAAGGTGCGCAAGCTTCTTATTCTTAACATTTTTAAAGAATTAATTAATTTAAAAAGGTCAGGGGTTCAACCTGGCCTTTTTTTTATGCTAGAATAAACTTAAAGCTCATAATATTAAAAACTCATTACCTATAATGCCAAGAACGCAAAAGGTTCTAATTATTCTATTTTCAAGCATATTCGGTTTGAACATGTTATTTGGCATTGCTCCTCTCAATGAAAAAAATGAAGGTGTAATTTCAAAAAAATTAGACCCGATAAGGTGGACAGTGGGTGTGGCACAAAAATGGGATATGTTCCATAGCATCCCAACACTATCAGGATTAGAGATTGAACTCATTGCCGAAAATATTAAAGGTGAAAAATTTAACCTTGGACCCAGCCTTCCTGACTTGAAAAAAATTGAACCTAAGGAAAAAATTAGGTTTCACTATACTTTTTTAAGACTCTTTCAGAATCCTTCAAACAATACATTTAAGGAAGCTTATATTCTATCACTACAAAAAGCTCTTCATAAAAGCGACCCAAACCTTGTAAACTTCTCAATAGTTCTGCATCTAAATGTAATTAACAAGATAGATGATATTAAACTAGGATCTGATATATCTAGACCTATAATTCAGACTTTTGGTCCTTACCCCCTGAGTAAAAAAGAATGAAAACATTTTGCTCTATTTGGTTGAAGGGGGTGGACCAAAGAAGGTACGCTATTTTTAGGATAGGTTTTGCTATCTTAATGTTATTACACTTTGGGTGTATTCTGCCATACGCTGTGTCACTTTTAAGTCATGAAGGCATTTCACCGTCAAGCATGTCAGCGATTGGATTCCACGAAATTACAGGGGGTATTTCAGTTTCAATCTTTAATTTAATAACGTCTCCTCTTTTGGTAAACCTTGCAGTCCTATTAGCCATCATTGCCTGTTTGTTAATGATTTCAGGGAAATACTCGAGAATCTCTCTGATATATTGCTTTATTATCCAACTTTCATTCATCCATAGAGCCCCCATCTCAACAACGGGTTGGGACACCATTATTACAAACATTTGTTTAATCCTTATCTTTAGCCCACTTGGAGAGAGCTGGGGGCCTAAAAACCTTATTAAAAATAGGCTTCAAATCGATTCTATATGTGAAAATCCTCGGTACGGACTTGTACTGATCCAAATGCAAGTATTTGTGATTTATTGGCAAACAGTTTTGCAAAAAATGGGTGATTATTACTGGGCAAATGGAGAGTCTATTACATATTTTCTCCTATCACATCATGGTAGATTCTCAGGTCAATGGCCCGTCAATGTTCACGGACTTTTGGATAAGATAAACTATTTAACATTGCTCACAGAGCTTGCAATACCCATCCTTTTGTGGATTTCAAAAACTAGAAAAATAGGTCTAGTAATTGGCATCAGCTTTCACGTTTGTATTGCAGCTCTAGGAATTAATCTATTTCTATTTAGTCTCACCATGATTATATGCTATTTGGCTTTTTTAAAACCTTGGGAAATAGGAATGGGAAAATACAAAAATATTAGTCAAAGTAATTAGTTTGAAATAAGAATACTTCTGACTATTTGTTGATCACTTAAATCCTCAATCACAAAATCCGGTTCATAATGAGATAATTCATCACATGTAAAAGATCCTGTGGACACGGCAAGGACTTTAGCACCAAAAGCTTTTGCACATTTAATATCTTTTGGAGTGTCTCCAATAACTATCACATTCTCAGGATCAAAGTTACGATCGTATTTTGCATAAGCTCTTTCCAACGCTATAGGACCTAACTTATTCCGGTCGTGGTGATCACAACCATAAGCACCAAATGTAAAGTGCTCCCCAATGCCAAAATGTTCTACTTTCATCTTTGCTCCTTCTTCAAGGTTTCCTGTTAAGAGACCAGTATAAACCCCATGATATTGAGAATTGACTGATAAGTCTCCGAGAAGAGCCTCAACTCCTGGAAGCAAACTACCAGCAAATTTGGAACTAGATAAATTTAATTTTAGCCTGCTCAGATAAGCTTCAAAAAACAACTTTCTTTCTTGTTCGGAATCCTGAATCTCAAGTGATTTGAAAATCTCGATAACTAATCCAGAATCTGTACTTCCAGCCATATCTAGAGTTAAAGAATTGCCTCCTATAAGCTTATCAGAGTAAAGATCTTCGACAGCACTATGAAACGCATTCATACCTGCACCTCCAGTATTTAATAAAGTGCAATCAATATCAAAAAGCAGTAGGCGATCTTGCTTCGCACCCATATTTAGAAAAGGACTAAAATTACCCTCGCTTTAACTTAGGCCTACCATCATCGCCCTCTAGCAACTCTATTTCATCAACAATATCTAAGTGCTGATGATCCTCATTTGGCTTTTCATACTCCTCTATTTCATCTTCCTCGTCTTCGATGTCGTCGTCTTCATCCGGCAAGTCATCATGATTTTTGAACTTGGGCTTTTGTAAGTGCTTTGCTAATGGAGAAAGCATCATAGTGATATTTCTGCCTGTGAGCTTTGGCTCTAAATCTACATGCGAAACACCACTCAAATCCTCTTTGACTTCTTTCATTAGCTCAAAGCCAATTTCTTTGTGCGCCATTTGTCGGCCTCTAAACATCAACTGAATTCGAACCTTGTCTTCTTGCATTAAAAATGACTCAGCACGAGTTACTTTCATGTTGTAGTCATGCGCCTCAATTCCAACCCTAAACTTAACTTCTTTGAGTCTATGAACTTTCTTTGGTTGTTCTTTTTTGAGTTTCTTCTGGTCGTACTTGTACTTACCATAATCAACAATTTTACAAACAGGCGGTCTGGCATTAGTTGAAACTTCAACCAAATCAAGGCCTACGCTTTTCGCTTTTCGCACAGCTTCCTGTGTATCCATTACACCCAACTGCTTGGCTCCATAAATGACCCTGACCTTTGGCGCTCTGATACGATCGTTGATCCTATCTCTTGGGGTCCATTTCCTAAAGTTTTTCTTTTTTGGTCTAGCGATAACTAATTCTCCTTTAAGTTAAATTAAATTAAATCTTAGCATTAAATACAATCAAATAACAGATCAAAGTGCACGGTTTCTTACCTCATCTTGAAAATTGTTGATAAATTCCTCAGGAGACAGTGATCCAATATCACCGCGACTCCTGTGACGCACTGAAATAGTATTCGTTTCAACTTCATTGGCTCCAATAATTAACATATATGGAACCTTATCGAGTTGAGCAAGTCGAATTTTTGCACCAATTTTTTCAGCTGAATTATCCATAGATGCTCTGGCACCAACTTCAAGTAGTTCGTTGAGGCGCTCCTCAGCTGGAATAGTAAACTTTTCAGATATAGGTAATATCCTAACCTGCTCCGGAGCGAGCCAAGTAGGAAATGAACCTTCAAAGTGCTCAATGAGAACTGCAACAAATCTTTCAAGTGAACCAAACGGTGCTCTATGGATCATCACGGGCCTGTGAGGTTTATTATCGGGACCAATATAATTAAGGTCAAATCTCTCTGGCAAATTATAATCAACTTGAACCGTTCCCAGCTGCCATTCTCTACCAATGACGTCCTTTACAACAAAATCTATTTTTGGACCATAAAATGCAGCTTCACCTGATTCTTCGGTGAAAGGAACTTCTAAACTACTCGCAGCTTCCCTTAGTGCATTCTCTGCACGATCCCAGTTTTGTGGATCCCCAACATATTTATTTGAGTCCGCATCGCGGAGTCCAACTCGAACACGGTAATCCTCAATTCCAAGGGTATTTAAAACAACCTTTACGAGATCAAGGCAGCCCATGATCTCATCTTGGACTTGATCATCGGTACAAAATAAATGGGCATCATCTTGAGTGAAAGATCTCACCCTTGTTAAACCGCCTAACTCTCCTGATTTTTCCCATCTATAAACAGTGCCAAACTCAGCTAGCCTGACAGGTAAATCACGATAACTTCGATGCTCACTCGAAAAAATTTTAATATGGTGAGGGCAATTCATAGGTTTAAGTAAAAAACCATCTGTCTCACCTTCCTTGAGTTTATTTGATAA
>CESM01226339.1_pt1 | contig 10663 bp, 10 predicted proteins | sample 361421 | NCBI WGS metagenome assembly CESM01 (sample SAMEA2622219, study PRJEB7988) | marine metagenome | isolation source: saline water (ENVO:00002010), including | reverse complement strand
TTAGCAAGAACTGAAGGAGAGGAAATGTTTGCTGGATTGATTCGTCGTTTCAAAAAAATTGAACAAGCCGGTGAATTAAAACAACGAGGAAGACTCACATTACGCGGATATGAAACTGTTCCTGTTAGTGTCACGGCACGATGAATGACTCTCAGAAACACTGGGATGAGAAGTACCGACAGAATCCGAAACTCAATCCTTATTCTGAATTCCTTCCAGCGGTTGAAAAATACCTACCTAGCTCAGGAGATTGCGTAGATATTGCTGGTGGGAACGGTCGTAATGCTCTCTGGTTCGCAAAAAAAAACTTTACTACTTCCCTAATTGATGTAAGTGGGGTAGCTCTTGATCAAGCAAAGGAAGCATCTCATTCCATAGGAGTTGAGCTTGAATGTATACAAAGAGACGTTGAAAGGAATTCGCTACCACCAGAAAGGAAATGGGATATCGCACTCATCACATTCTTCCTAGACCGTGATTTAATCATGCAAATACCAAAGTTCTTAAATAATTCAGGGATTTTCTTATTTGCTCATCCGACTAAAAAAAATCTTGAACGACACGAAAATCCTTCATCTCGTTTTCTACTAGAAGACTCCGAAATTTTTGATTTGGCCGAAAATTTAGATCTTATGAAAACAGAATATATTGATGAAGGGTGGAGAACTTCAGGAAAACATGAGGCGTGGTTGATCTGTAAAAAATTACCAGAATAATTTTGTATTGCTATCTGTATCTGGTTAATAGTATGAGTAGACGTATGATTAATCTGAAATTTTAATTATCAATAGGAGAGATAACGTGAATGGGGAAATGGTTGAATTTCGTGCAAATGGAAATAGTGCTTCAGGATATATATCAGAATCTCAATCTGGAAATGGACCCGGAGTACTCGTACTCCAAGAATGGTGGGGGCTCGTCCCGCAAATAAAAGGTGTCTGCGACAGGCTTGCCGAAAACGGGTTCACGGCCATGGCTCCTGACCTCTATCACGGTGAATTCGCTGAGCATACTGAAATGGATAAGGCTGGGGAACTCATGACAACGCTCCCTCCGGAACGAGCAGCGCGTGATATGTCTGCTGCCATTGATTACTTGCTTTCTCTTGACTCTTGTTCTAGCAAACAAGTGGGCGTTATCGGGTTTTGCATGGGTGGGATGCTTACATTAATGATTGCCTCACTTGAAGGGAACAGGGTCGCAGTAGCAGCCCCATTTTATGGCGCTCCCTTAGAAGAAGGCGCTACAGACTGGTCAACCCTTTCAGCAAAAGTAGAGGGACATTTTGCTGCCCAAGATGATTTTTTTCCTCCAGAGGCTATAGCAAATCTAGAGACCCATTTGAAAGAAATAGGTAAAGACGTAACTTTCCATATTTATGATGGCACAGGCCATGCGTTTGCAAATGAAGAAAATGCATTAGGGACATATAACCAGGAAGCTAGCAACGTTGCATGGGAGAGAACAATCCAGCTGTTGAATGAAATTTAAATCTTAACCCTGACCGAGAAGGTTTCTATTTTTCCGTTTTGATTTTACGTAATCCCTATTGGTGTATGCGATAAAGTCCAAGGGGATTTCTTTGGGGCAAGCTTCGTGACATTCTCCATGGTTGGTGCAAGAACCGAAATATTCTTCCATCTTTTCAACCATTTCTTCTGTCCGAGACCATCGTTCAGCTTGTCCTTGTGGCAATAAATTCAGATGCTGAACTTTTGCTGAAGTAAAGAGCTGCGCAGCTGAATTTGGGCATGCCGCTACGCAAGCGCCACAACCGATACACGCAGCAGCATCAAATGCAGTATCAGCAGCATCTTTTGGAACGGGTATTAGGTTTGCATCTGGAGCTGACCCAGTCGGAACTGTAATAAATCCGCCTGATTCTATGATTCGATCTAATGGAGACCGGTCAACGACAAGGTCTTTGATAATCGGGAAGGAAGTTGCTTGCCATGGTTCCACAATGATGGTATCTCCATCCTTAAATTTCCTCATATGCAGTTGGCATGTAGCAGTGGCTTTTTCAGGGCCATGCGCTTTCCCATTAATCATGCACCCGCAAGTTCCACAGATTCCTTCTCTACAGTCACTGGCTATCTCTACAGGCTCTTCTCCATTGTTGATCAGATTCTCGTTAAGGACATCAAACATTTCAAGGAATGACATATCAGGACTAATCTGATCAACTTCGTATGTTTCGAATCGCCCAGTTTCTAAAGGTCCTTTTTGCCGCCAGACTTTCAGCGTGAGGGTCATTGTATTTTCCATCTTCCCCTCCTACTTATATGACCGTTGTGTAAGCGGAACATACTCAAATTCCAACTCTTCTTTATGGCGTATAGCGGAACCCGAAGTTCCACCCCATTCCCATGCAGCAACATGGGAGAAATTATCGTCATCCCGTAAAGCTTCACCTTCAGGGGTTTGACTCTCTGAACGGAAGTGCCCTCCGCATGATTCAGCGCGTTCTAAAGCATCACGTGCTTTTAATTCAGCGAGTTCAAAGAAATCAGCTACTCGCCCGACCTTTTCAAGAGATGTATTTAAATTATCTGCTGACCCAAGGACTCGGACATCCTTTTCAAATTCCTCTCTGAGTGAAGGTATTTCCGAAAGCGCTTTTTCGAGGCCGTTCTTATCCCGTTCCATGCCTATGAAGTTCCATACAAGCTTTCCAAGTTCTCTGTGGAACCAATCAACTGAACGAGTCCCATTAACGGAAAGCCATTTCTGAGTACGTTCAGCGACTCCATTTACGACGTCAGAACAAGCAGGGTCACTTTCATCAAGCGGGCTTTCACCTAAGAGAGGAGCGAGGTAATTACCTATTGTGTAAGGAAGCACAAAATAACCATCAGCGAGACCCTGCATAAGAGCTGATGCTCCAAGACGGTTCGCTCCATGGTCCGAGAAGTTCGCTTCTCCTACGACAAATAATCCTGGCACATTACTCATCAATTCATAATCAACCCATAAACCACCCATTGTGTAGTGTGTTGCTGGGTAGATACGCATCGGAGTTTTGTACGGATCTTCTCCTGTGATTCTTTCATACATCTGAAAAAGATTTCCGTATCTTTCTCGTATAGCATCTTCACCATCCCGGTGTATTGCATCTGCGAAATCAAGATAAACACCGTTTTTTAAAGGTCCAACGCCGAGTCCTTGATCTACAACAGTTTTAGCATTTCTCGAAGCTACATCTCGGGGAACCAAGTTACCAAACGACGGGTATTTCTCTTCAAGATAATAGTAGCGCTGATCTTCAGGTATATCAGAGACAGATCTAGCCTCATCATGGCCACTAGGTACCCATATTCGGCCATCATTCCTTAATGATTCAGACATCAGTGTCAATTTCGATTGGAACTCATCACTTGCAGGAATACAGGTTGGATGTATCTGTGTGTAACAAGGATTAGCGAACAGAGCGCCCCTTCTATGGGCACGCCACCCTGCTGTAACATTACACATCATCGCATTCGTTGAGAGGTAATAGACATTTCCGTAACCTCCAGTAGCAAGCACCACAGCATGCGCGGTATGGCTACGAACATCTCCAGTGATTAAATCTCTAACAACGATTCCTCTTGCAGCACCATCATGAACTATCAAATCCAACATTTCAGTTCGGGTGTGTAATTCCACTGAACCTGAACCCACTTGTCTCATTAATGCAGAATATGCGCCGAGGAGCAATTGTTGACCTGTTTGACCACGAGCATAGAAAGTTCGACTTACTTGAGCTCCACCAAATGAACGATTATCAAGAAGGCCGCCATACTCTCGAGCAAATGGAACCCCTTGCCCAACACACTGATCAATAATGTTCAATGACACTTCCGCGAGACGGTGAACATTTGCCTCACGACTACGGTAATCCCCACCTTTTACAGTGTCATAAAAAAGCCGGTAAACAGAATCCCCATCGTTCTGATAATTCTTCGCTCCGTTAATTCCTCCTTGAGCAGCAATGCTATGAGCTCTTCTCGGGCTGTCATGATAGGTAAATGCTTTCACCTTATAACCGAGTTCACCAAGAGTCGCCGCCGCCGAAGCACCCGCAAGACCTGTTCCAACAACTATTACTTCAAACTTTCGCTTATTAGCAGGATTCACCAATTTCATATCAAACTTATGGCTAGACCATTTCTCTTCAATGGGTCCTTCTGGAGTTCGCGAATTAAGTTCCCCGATCATTCTTTTGCCTCCTCGGCTTCAACAGCGGTAAGACCGCAGGGTGCTTCACAATTGTCCTGATCAATAAGTCCAACAGTTACCGCAATTGGGAAACTCAGATTCCCAACAAGAATAAGGCCAGCCAGTCCAGCGGCGATATGCCTGCGAATTTTATTAATCTTTGGGCTATTAATACCCAAACTCTGAAACAAGCTCCATGTGCCATGGAAAATATGGATGGCTAAAGCTACATTCGCAACAATGTAAATAACCGCAACTCCTATATTTCCCATAGAGACGGCGACATTGTTATAAGGGTCACCTAAGTGCCAATCCTTGCTAAACCAACCCCAAGTCAAGTCAGCTAGGTGAAAGAACAAATAGAGAAGAATAATTGGTCCAGTCCATCGCATAGTCCGACTGGCGTAGTTTGCGGCAATAAAATCTTGAGAAGATGCGTACTTTTTATTGCCATCAGCGTAGTTAGCGCGTGTGTTGGCTTTTCTTCCCATTTCTTTCAACGTGTAAGCAGAGTGGATATGGATAGCGAAAGCAGCGATGAGGAGAAGTCTTACACCCCAAAGAAGCCATGTCCTAGGAATAATATCTGTTCCTAAATTACGCAATGTCTCAGCGTATTCATGGATTTCCAGAGGCCCTTCATATAGATGAAGGTTGCCGATCATGTGTGTCATCACAAAACCGAGCAGGACAATACCACTCACTGCCATTACCCATTTTCTTCCAATAGCGCTTTGGTAGATATTTAGCGGAAATGGAAGTTGCTTTGGCTTTTTACGGATCGGTTCCGGACCTTTCCGCGTCATTGTTTGTGCCATTGCGTTCTGTGCCTCCTGGCATTTCCTAAATTAATAGATTCAATTGTTTCCCTGCATTTGACCGTAGCTGTAGACATGATTTCTGGACCAACCGTGTGACCTTTTTCATGTCAGAATTCTATGATACTTTCCCCATGGCTCAATGTCGGGAACTAGTCTTTTCACATGGAAATAAATGAATTTGACCCAATGCACAGATGGTTTGACCTATGTCATAGAAATAACGTACATATAAGAGCTGCAACGCAAATGTGTCAACAATTAATTGATTCTTACAACGAATCTCAACGCTATTACCACACGTTGTCTCATATTCATGAATGTCTAAACCTACTTGATAGTTTTTCTTTAGATCAAAATGACCGCGACACTGTTGAATACGCAATATGGTTTCACGACATTATTTATGACCCCACATCAGACAGTAACGAAAAACAGAGCGCAACCATAGCTAAGACATGGCTAGCAAAGCAAGGCATCAATACTGCTGTTGATATCGCTACATTGATTCTCCAGACTGCCAATTACGATAGCGACCCTCCAATTGGCCGCATCGAAAGCATCCTTCATGATCTAGATCTTCATGTCCTCGGATCCCCTGCTAATCAATATCTGGATTACGCAGCGAATATACGAAACGAATACCAGCACCTAAACAATGACGCATTCTTCGCCGGTCGAAGAAAATTTCTTCAAAGTCTTATAGCTAGAGAAGGTATTTATGCAACTGATGGATTTCAAGAACTCTTTGAAGAACAAGCTATGAAGAATATAAAAACCGAATTATTGAGAATAGAAAAATATTAAAATCCTCACTTCTTCAATTCGGTCATATCTTCATATGTCCGCTACGGTGCAACCATGAAGCATGCTTCCACGCTTGGGAAATTAAAGAAATCAGGATGGGTTTCTAGAACCGTCAAACAAGAAATACGAGAGAACGCTGTCCAACGAATTCGAGAGGGAAGCGAACTCTTCCCCGGTGTGCTCGGTTATGACCAAACAGTCATCCCACAGTTAGAAAACGCACTTTTAGCAGGCCACGACTTTATTTTCCTCGGAGAACGTGGGCAAGCAAAAACCAGGATGATACGAGGACTTGTTGATTTACTAGATGAATGGATGCCAATCGTTGCAGGGTCAGAGATCAATGATGACCCTTTCAACCCAGTTTCAAAATACGCAAAAACCCTGATCGAACAAAGAGGGGATGGAACGCCAATCCACTGGATTCATAGAAGTGAACGTTTCGGAGAAAAACTAGCGACACCGGATACAGCAATAGCTGACTTAATCGGTGAAGTAGACCCAATAAAAGTCGCAGAAGGGCGTTACCTTTCAGATGAATTAACACTCCATTACGGACTAGTACCAAGAACCAATCGAGGAATTTTTGCTATTAATGAACTCCCTGACTTATCCGAACGAATACAAGTGGGCCTCCTCAATGTTCTTGAAGAAAGAGATGTACAAGTCCGAGGCTATAAAATACGGCTTCCTTTGGATATTCTCTTAGTGGCATCTGCTAATCCAGAAGACTACACAAACAGGGGAAGGATTATTACTCCTTTGAAAGACCGTTTCGGTAGCCAATTACGGACACACTACCCATTTGATATTGATCTAGAAGCTGAAATTGCTATCCAAGAAGCAGAAATTTTCACCAATGATGATCTTGCAGTTACCATGCCTGACTTCATGTCAAAAATTATCGCTACAGTCACCCATGCTGCTCGCGAAAGCGCACACATCAATCAACGATCTGGTGTATCCGTTCGTGTTACTGTCGCTAATTACGAATCGCTCATTGCTGGATCAGTTCGCCGGACTTTATTGACCGATGAAGTAACAGTTGTCCCGAGAGTCAGCGACCTTAGCGCCCTTCTAGCATCAACAGCAGGAAAAATTGAAGTGGAGTCACTTGATGATGGGCGAGAAAATGAAATTATCCAATACCTCATCAAACAGTCAGTTTTGGAAGTTTTCAAAGAAACAGCGGACCAAACCTTATGTAGCGGAATACTCAAAGCATTTACAGAAGGTGCGGTAATTAACGCTGGAGATGACATAGCCTCATCAACGTACGCTCAATGGCTTGAAGAAATTCCTGCTTTTGTTCCTTTACTCAAAAGTCTGGGACTCGCCGAAAAAGATTTAGAATCACCTGCAATGGTTGCTAGTGGCATAGAATTTATTCTCGAAGGACTGCATCTAAGTAAACTTCTTAACAAAGAAGCTGTAGGAGATTCAGGGGTCTATCGAGCAAGAGCATGATCTAAGATGGATCATATTCTCGCAATAGATATAGGCGGGACAAAACTCGCGGTCGCAATTATAGATGAAACAGGTGAAATTAGCGGCCGGAAACAAATCCCCACATACGTTAATTCTGAAGTTTCTTTATATCAAAGAGTTCTAGATCTCTGTAACGAATGTTTAACAACGTCATCAATTAAACCGATAGCAATCGGGATTGGGTGTGGGGGCCCGGGTAAGCAATCTTATGAATTAGTATCCCCACTCAATATTGCTGATTGGAGAGATTTCCCATTACGAAAAAAAATAGAAACTGATCTACTCCTCCCAACCTTTATAGATAATGATGCTAAGGCATTAGCTTTAGCAGAAGGATGGTTAGGTGCCGCCCAAGGATGCGCAAACTATATAGCTATGGTTGTTTCCACAGGCATAGGCGGAGGGGTCGTTCTAAACGGTAAATTGCTTGAAGGGAAAGATGGAAACGCTGGCCACATTGGGCATGTTTTTGTAGAACCAAAAGGAGGACTGGATGCTAACGGTGTCAGTGGCCTTCTTGAAGGATCAGCTTCAGGGTCTGGTTTAGAAAGAAAATACGGGATCGCCCCATCAGAAGCAAGTGACGAAATTCGAAAAGAAACAGGGACCTACGTAGGAAGAGCTGTCGCGTCAATAGCAAATCTTCTTGACCTACAACTAGCGATTGTTTCAGGGTCAGTCGCATTTGGTTTTGGAAATATTTTTTTCGAATCCGCACAACACACAATTAATGAGTTAACAAAAATTCAACATTCCCAACAAACGCTGATAGTACCTGGAGGTTTAGGTGATGAGGGTCCACTAATAGGTGCTGCAGCGGTGGCGCTACAAGGTTTAGGAAAGGAACTTCTTGCTAAACCCGATCAGATTTAATCTGCCCGCTTATCTCTAAGGAAAGCTTCCAATTCGGCAGCTAAATCATCCCCTGAAGGGAGAATCTCACTTTCATCAACTCGTTGTTCTAACTGCTGAACATAGCTAGCCATATCCGTATCGTTGGTGACAGCAGTGTGGATCCGATCTCGCCATTCATTTGCTGCTTTTTCTAAATCAGCATGGAACGTTTTCACTCCTGTAACAAGTTCAAGTCGGGAAAGCAAGGAACGAGTCGCTTCGGGATTCGGAGGGCCCGGCACATAATGAGGAACGGAAACCCGAAGAGAAATGATAGGAACCCCTTCTTTATCTAAATGATCATGGAGAACACCCACAAGCCCAGTAGGGCCTTCATACGTTGGGCGCCCAAGGCCGAGACGATCAGCTATCACAGGATCTGAAGCGCTTCCCACAACTCCTAAAGGTCGAGTATGGGGAGCCATCCCCGCCATAGCACCAATTGTTATCACCATCTCAACATCCATCTTCTGCGCAATTTCAAGTAACGCATCAGCAAAAGTACGCCATTTAAGGTGAGGTTCTATACCGGAAAGAAGTAGAAGGTCATGATTCCCATCACCGCACTCAGCACCCCAAATCACATTGGATGGCCATTCTATTTCGCGGCCATCAACACCTAAACGAACCAAAGGTCGTTCTTCTTGAAAATTAAAGAAAGTTTCAGCATCTATCTCCGCAACCTTAAAAGCATCATGCTTTGCAACCAAAAGATCAACACCTGCAGTTGCCGCTTCCGCAGCATCAAACAACCCCTTTAAGGCAACAATGAGAAGTGGCCTATTCAAGTTCCTATGTTCTACCCAATGTAGTTCACTCATTGCATGAGCCTTACACAAAATCATGCGCGATAAAGAACCCAAACAAAACTTCTTCACTTGAAAGAAGATGAAATAAAGAACGCAACCTAGAATCTTCCTAACACACGAGTACCTATCGTCTTATGAAAGGAAGGATGCTGTGATGCTGGAACCTTCCTCCCCGGTAGTGATCGCAGGAACAGCGAACCTCACTTGGCTACCCGAGCGTGAACCAATCAGCACGATTGATCTTATGTGCGAAGCAATTGAAAGCGCTTTAAACGACGCTGGAAGCAAAAGCCTCATGAACATAACTGATCAAATTTTTATTCCTAAAGGAACTTGGGAAAATAGAAACCCTGGATACTCAATTAATGCACGATTCGGAATACAGGCACAAAATGTTCTCTTTGATCTCGGGATACTTCAGAGTTCTTTAGTAAAACGTGCCATAGAAGACGTATCTAATGCCCGTTCAAAATGCACAATCATCGTCGGTGGAGAAACAAAAGAGCAGCAAAAAAGACTTGGAGATCTCGTACCAAAACCACATAACACCAAAACCCCCATACCAAGCCAATTGCCCGAATGGGTTAGACCAGACGAACTCGTTATATCTCGGCATGAAATCGATAAGGGACTTATACGTGCTTCTGACCAATATGCACTTATTGAAAACGCGTACGCTTATAAAAATGAACTAAACCGGCAACAACAGATAGATCTCATAAACCATGAATGGGAACGCATGGCTACTATCGCTGATTCGTCGAAAGGCGCCTGGCGAAAAAACGCAACTGAGTATCTGAAAGAAAAGGGTTGGGGAAGACCCGTATCAGATCCGTACCACAGTAACCACGTCACGCAATGGAATGTTAATCAAGCAGCAGCGATTATTATCACGACTGAAGAAATAGCCAAAACCCATGGTTCAAGCTCACATAATTGGGTTTACCCCGAAGCGATCATTGAATCAAACAATGTGACGCCGCTAACAGAAAGAAAAGACCTCGCAACATGCGAAGGGATCACCACTATTAGCGAAAGACTCAAAGCCTTAACTGAGAAACCTGCTTCCTCACGATCGGTCATCGAACTCTATAGCTGCTTCCCGATTGCGGTCCGAATGCAATCTGAAGGCTTTGGACTCTTTAACCGCGACCTTAGTATTACCGGAGGAATGACATTCGCTGGAGGTCCATTCAATAACTTCACACTTCAAGGAATCTCTTACGTAGCAAAAAAAGTGAGAGAACAGGAATCTGAAGGTCTCATAACTTCAATTTCGGGGATGCTTACCAAGCAAGGACTTATAACCATTAACGCAAAACGAAACTCTAACAATATAGTTCTTGACGACGTCACTGAACTAGTAAAAAAACAAACTAAGACCTTGTCATCGAAATCTGGGATCTCTGGTGAAATGTCAATCGTTTCTTCAACAGTTTCCCACAGCATTCAAGCAGCACAAGCTTTCGTTATCGCTGAATCAAACGAGAATTATCGAACGATAGTCACTTCAAAAAAAAGAGAAGACATACAAAAATTTATCCAAGCTACACACGTAGGTGAAGAAATTAACGTAAAGCCAGACGGTACTTTTGAATTCTGACTCCTAAAAAAACGGTGGGGGTGGACTCAATCGAGTCCACCCCC
>CESM01017105.1_pt1 | contig 10667 bp, 12 predicted proteins | sample 361421 | NCBI WGS metagenome assembly CESM01 (sample SAMEA2622219, study PRJEB7988) | marine metagenome | isolation source: saline water (ENVO:00002010), including | reverse complement strand
ATAGTCTACTATATTATGCGAGATAATATTAGTGTCTCGCACATACTTTGCGTATTGCTGTATTCTTTTGAAAAGTCTAAGTGATGTTTTTGTATTGAGTCTTGATGCCCTTACAATTTTAGTAATAATACTTCTATCAAAAACATAATCTTCTTTTCCTAAGTATGTGAGTAGAATTGTTTCTAAGTCTTGCTCACTAGGTTTGACTTCGTGACAAACAAATTTGGATTTCAAATCACTACAAAGAAGGTTTAGGTCTTTGACTGCACCTATCACAATACCATGACCCATAAGTGTCAAAATACTTTCTTGATGTCTGTGTATCTCATCAATGAAAATGTAACCATAAGTATCTCTCAATAATTCTCCTAGAGTAGATTTACCCACACCCATTTCACCGTAAAGTAAAGTATGAGATTTCACATCTGGAATCTGTCCAATATATTCTTCAAGACTTTGTGGTCTAGAAAACTGTAATTTCATACTTCTCTTCAAATAATTTTGCATCTTCTATTGTATTGACCATTGGTTTACCTTTAATATTCAAAGAGGTATTCAACAATACAGGACATCCTGTACGTGCATACCATGCCTCCAATATGGGTCTCAGTATGCTCTCTGAATCTAACGGTACCGTTTGTACCCTCGCACTACCATCGACGTGTATACAAGCAGGTATCGCCTTAGGTTGCTTACACTTATAGACATAGGACATGTATCTCGAATTGGAAGGCATATCAAAGTAGTCCTGACAATGCTCCTCCAAAACTGCAGGGGCAAAGGGTCTGAATTTGTCTCTTCGTTTGATTTCATTTACTAAGTCTTTTGTGCTAGCTTGCCTCGGATCCGCCAATAAACTTCTATTACCGAGAGCACGAGGACCAAACTCAGCACGGCCATTCGCAACCCCCACGACTCTTTTTTCGAGGAGTGCATCAACAACTCTCCTTGGATCACAGAACTTTTGTATATTATATCCGAGGTATGGACTGAAAGCAACCTTCTTACCATATGCCAAACATGCTGCACCCAGAGCACCCCCTGCGTCGCCAGGACAAGGCATAATCCAAAGATTATACATTTCCCTTAGACCTGTGTTTACAACGCAATTCAAGGCAACACCACCCCCATAGCAAATATTCTTACTATATCGTGACGCTATGTCAAATATCTCATTAAGTTCTAATTGTAATATTCTTTCTGCACTTTTAGCGACATCACACTTATCATAGTTACCTAGTCTAATTCCTTTGTGATTATTTCTGCGTAATGCTCTCTCTACAACATTCAAGTGCACAGGATGACCATACGCTGCCATACCCATGAAGATGTATTCCTCGTCTAATGGACGCAGACCTGCCCACTTTGTCAACGCAGAGTACCATAAACCAATAGATTGCGGATACCAGCGTGACCACACTTTCTTATAACACGCATGTCCTTTGACATACTTTGCTGTCCATATGGATGTGCAATCCCACTCACCTATACTATCAACCACCACACACGCTGCCTGATCAAAAGGTGATGTTTGAAACGCTGCTGCTGCGTGTGATTTGTGGTGACTATGATACTCTGTTGGTTTGAGAGATAGATGTCTTTCCCTATACCATGCTTTTTGACCTGCAAAGAATTGTCTAGTTCTTTTATAAAAAGGTCTTTCGTAAAACGCTATCTTACCATCAGTTGATAAAAGTCTTGCTGTAGACGATGCTGTGACATCTAAATGTTTATCATGTTTTCTTCCAGAGTATCTCTCTGAATGTGCTGCGTAAGGTATTCTACCATTGTTTACAACTGCTACAGCAGCATCATGAAACCCTTCACTAAAGCCAATCATATATTCTCCCTCGTCTCCTCATGTCCTTCATTTTTCTCATCATAACATATTCTTTTGCCATTTTCTCATATTCTTCCCTTTCAGGATAGTCGCCAGGATGAGTAGAAGTTCTTTCTAAATTATCTTTCTCAAAACCAAAAGTATCTTTATAACTATCTCTATCCATGTTGAAATAAAAAGTTTCTATATTGTTTTTCTTAAAATACAATTCAATTCTCCTTACTTGCTTTACAACGGTATCAAGATACTTCCATAATAATCCCTTATCAATTTTGTACAATTCCAAAGCATTTTCAGTTTTATATCTTTGCAATACATGACTATGACTATATCTTTTTAATTTACTTGCAAAACAATCAATCAAATTTTCTTTATATGGTATGATATTTTTTCTTGTTTTGTATTTCTCAACAACGTATTTCTCTATCTCAGTCGTATCTGTAACCACTGGATGACGACCTAACATGTGTCTACCCATGATTGAGAATGGATCAAAGATAAAATCTACATCACACAACTCATCTACAAAAGGTTGAATAGAGGAATGTAGTGTATTATTTTTACTCTTGAGATATGGTTCTAAAAAAGTGTTTAGATAACTTGTAGATGGTGATACAGGAAAATATTTCTGCAACTCTCTAAACCACTTGTCAGTAAAAAATACTTCTACAGGGTCTTTGTCCTTCATTAGGACATCAGGAGGTTTTCTCTCATTTACTTTTCCAAAATATTGCTCCATGAGGTCACCCCCTACTTCGCTTGTATTTGAATGAAGTTTAGTGTCGTCAATTGGGATACTCGCTACTTTGTTTAGGTATTCATGTCGTTCACCAACATTAGCGATAGCAGCTTTTTCACCAAATGTAGTTTTAGTTTTTATAGGTGTCTCAACCTTTGAATGTCCCTTTCTTATTACAAATGTCTTTTCTATTCTTTTGTTATATTCACTGGGATGATGCCACTGCTTATAGAAATAGTATGGGTATTTAATTTTTGTATATGATTTCTTGTTTACCTCAATAAGTTGCATCATGTGCATTTTACCCATATTAGGTGTTGCCCAATAATTGATCATATGTATTCTCCCCATGTATCAGGTAAGACCCCAAATTCATCCACCCAGTCGTCATACACAGTTGATAGTGCGTTTCTACCATATTGATACAACTCTGGTGTTATAGGGTCTCTGACTGATCCCCACTGGTCTTTTAAGTATTCATATTTTGGTGCTTTGTCTGCTGCTTCAGGCCAAAAAGCATTTTCATGAATTTTTGTAATAGGGAATTCTAAAAAATCTGATAGTTTTTTCGTCTGCTCTTCAAACCTAGAAGGTTCCCAAAACTCCTCCATTACAATTTGTAATGTTGGCACGTATTTTTTGATCTTACGATAAAATTCAACATAAAAACGTGTGCAAGATTTTTTTAATTCGCCCTTGAATAATTCCTTCATTGTTTTATAGTCATCGTCCATTTTTAGACCAGGATATATTTCTCCTTTCTTATACCATCTGCTGCTTGGACAATTACCAGTAAATTTTGCACTAAAATCTGAATATGATCTACGAACTGGATCTCTACAAACAAACACACACTTGATATCAAAATGTGATTGAAGAATTGGTATGTACTTGTCGAGAAAAGGTTTTCTCAACCAACAATTACCATTTGCAAAGTCAGATACACCATAATAATCATGTTTTATATTTTCATAATGAATTTTATAATACTCAATATATTTCTCAATACTAGGTGGTTCTGCAATCCAATCTCTAATAAATTCTTCTGAGTGTCTTGTATATGGTGAGTGACGATTCAGTATTGGGGGGACATTAGGACTGTCTTCACCTAATAATCTTTCATACGGGTCAGACGTATATGTCCACATTGGTTGATTATAGTATTCATAATTTTCCAATTCATTCAAATAACCAGTTTCTTTCTGGTGCCCACCATGAAAACCCTTATTATCTAATGCGACAGTATAGTAGAAGGGAGTGGTTGCAGAGTGACCCCAACCACAAAAAATTAATAAAGGTATTTTACTCATTCAAAAAATCCCACAGGTCATTTGTAATTTTGTAAGGATTGACCGCAAATGTTGGAAAGTGACAACTGTACCTATCCAGAACTTGCTCATATTCTTTAGTATATACCACCAAACCTTTTACGTCAAAATATGGTTTGAGTTCATTGTATAACTGATTTATAAAATCATGTGACAAGTTGATGAAAGAAGACGTATCTATTGTATTTTCTATCACACCTTTATATAAAGGATAAATTGCATCACAATACGTTTTATAAACATCAACGTATTTTTTTATTGTGGGTGGGTTTTTTTCGCCATCTGTGGTATTATTGTAAATTTTACCCAAAGCATCACACTTGTACAAAGATGTGCCAAAAGTTTCTATCCAATTATATGATTCAAGTTTTCTGCCCTGACAAATCTTTTTCTGTGATAGTAAAAAATAGAGAGGATCAATTTTCCCAACTTTACCGTAATGTGCAGCACCACATAAAAGGAATAGTGGTTTATTCATCCTCCTCATAGATGTATGGATCTTGTCGACGCAACTTCCAAAGTTTATATTCTCCTTTGATCCAGTCCCATAGTCTTTTCATGATTATTCCCATTGGTAAGGTATATATCCAAATTTTTCCTTGAAGTTTTTGTAAATCCAATCTAATTTACATCTACCCTCTTGCAAATCACTCAATGATAAATCTTGCATATCTGAACTCCACTGATCTCTCAATCCTTTTATTTCTGGTCTTTTAGTTCCTCTCTCAGGATAATATACGTTGACATGCATTTTTTCTATCTTATGATCTATGAAATCAGATAATGCTGAAGGATCTTCCCACGCCTCCTCCATAACAATCGCATAAACTTTGTCGAAAACACTCCACTTTTCAAAGTTAGTAACGTAATCTGGTACAAAAAAACGAGAGGGTTTTACAATTTGACTTTTCCAATATGAAATACTATCAGGATATGTTTTTTTGATAGTCTCCCAATGTTTCGCTTTTTCAGGATCTCTTATCTTCCATTCTTTAGGAGCATTATCATTATCTGTCATATTTTTATACCAATTTGATATTTGTGAGTATGACCGTCTTACGGGGTGCCTCCATATCATAGTTACTCGCACATCAAACTCTTCTTGTAATACGGGGGCGATTTGTTTCAAGAATTGTCTAGGTAAATCACCATTACTATTTGAAAAATCACTAACACCCCTATATCCTTCCTTGACACGACTTTTCATATATTCAATGTACCAACTCAAAGTTGTATTCTTTCTTACAAAGTCCATGCCTCTGTGTTTATGCTCAGTGTGCCAGTAATACTTTGCATGAACTGGTTTATACATTCTTTCATAGAGATAATACAACATATTGCTTTCAGTTGTTTCGCCTCTATGACAATATCCTATTTGTTCAAGTGTGTAACAAAGTGGTTTAGTTGCTGACCATCCTACACCTGCATTGATGTGTAATATGGGTTTCATTTCATCCATGCCTCTGGTATACACCCAAATGTTTTTGCAAAATCTGAGTAGATGTAATCAAGATGCTCTAAACAATACCTGTGAGTTTCTAGATCAAGATCTATTTTGTCAGATTGCCACTGATCTTGTAAGTAAGGATGATGTGGTGCTTTACTTCCCATGTCAGGATAATATACATTCTCATGTATATCTGGTAGGGGAAAGTTTAAAAAGTTTTCTAATGGTTTGGTGTCACCTGCCCAAAACTCCTCCATGATAATAGGGTGCACATTATCTTTACCCCATACCTCAAGGTGTCTTCTGTAGATATCCGAATAGTATGCGTTAGGTTCTAATCTACCTCCTACACACATTTTGATGTGATCCTTAGGATCTGGTGAAACGACGTTTGACACAGAGAACAACCTACGTACAGGGTCTCTAAAAACCATGATTACTTTGACATCAAAGAAACTAAGTAGTTTATCCTTGATGCTCTGCATAAAATTCACAGAGAGTGTGGCATTACTATTGGAAAAATCAGCGACTGCCTTATAATCATTTTTTATATTATCCCAATGTTCCAGATAGTATGATATGTACCTATCAATCGTTATGTCTTCGCAAAAAAAATTTTCTCCCTTAAATTTTACATATTCAGAATCAGGACAAAGAACGGGAGGTTTTCTTTTATGTTGTTTTTGTCTTTTTCCATTTAGAAAATCATCTTTGACTATTTCATCATCAGTTTCTAAAAGATGAAGATAATGATGTTCTTTACAATGACCTGTATGAGCATATTTGTTATCCCAACACAGTGTGTAATGTAGAGGTGACGTAGCAGAGAACGCCACACCTGCATTCAATAATAAAATTGGTTTCATATATCTAAAATGTAGTCACTGTAACATCTTCCTGTTGTAACCAAATCTGGTTGCACATAAAACGAATTGAGAGTAACCCTTGGTTTGTCTGTAGTGTTTTTGATTGCATGCCACGACACATTTGGTATGGGGTTGTGGAAAAAGAGAGAGTTTGGTTTCCAATCTGTCATATAATTATAGTGATCTTCTTGATCTGCTGCAATGTGATCACCATCATCATTAGTGCTTGGGTTTCTCGCTATGACAGTGCCATCACTTTCATCTGGACTGACATATAATATTGAGGTGCTGATTCTTGATCTATTGTCTATATGTGTAGGGTAGTACCAATGAGGTGGTGATATCGCCCAGTGTAAAATTTTCTTCAACTTACCCTGATAACCTCGATGAGGTAAATCTAAGTCAAAGAATAGATCATTGCACTCTGGTAATATGTCTTCCTCTAGATAAGAGGTATATTTGTTTCTAGGTTTATTTGCTTTATTGAAATATATTTTTTCATCTGCTGACCAGTGCTCATATTTGTCAAGTTCTATCGCTGCTAAATTCTTTATAGTCTGCCACCTCTCTGGAGAGAGGAAATTGTCTATTACAACATATTCCCATGGTTCTTTTACATGCTTGAAAAGACTCCTTTGATTATTGGTGCTGGCACTGGATGGAGTGCTACGAGTCCTTTGCATCTTACATTACAATGTGCTAATAAATGTAGTCATACAGGCATTCTAAAAGAAGACCATCTACTATCTCATGTATATAGTCAAGATGCGTGGGAGTGGAGAAGACCGTGGTATGAAAAAGCGGTGAATGACTCCATGGTTCCTGTTATGCCACAATCATATGGTATGAAGAACAAGTATGCCTTCCATCAAAACCTTGACGAGATACATGAATTATATCAAAAACCAACACTGGACACATACATCAAATATTACACCCGACATTATCAAAGAGTAAAACATGAATATTCTTACGTTCACGATTTTTCTAATAGTAACGCTTTCTTACCTTTATCTTTTTTACAAAAGATTGCACCAGTCCTCAAAAAACACTTCAAAATCAAAGTTCTCATAATTTTTAGAGATCCTGTGAGGAGATTGTACTCAGAATTGTCACATCACTACAGAAAAAGTCATATTTTGCAAAAAAAGTACATATCATCAAGAGAATATTTCAGAAGTTATCTTAAGATGGGAGATTATAGCATGAATTGTGAGTTTGTCAAGAGGATAAAGTATTATAAGTCCAATTTTAGTACGTTATCTATCGTTTCTGAAGATCTTTGGGGTGGTAAGAACGATCAATTAGCAAAACTTAGCAATTTTTTACACTTCGACATCAAAAACCTATGGCCTAACTGCTATTATCCTGAAATGGGAACAAAAGCACCTCACCATGAATACCTTGCTGACCAGTATGAGTCGGATTTGGAGGATTTGACTGATGATGACTTGAGTTTTGGTCGAAAATACCTTGCAAAGTACTATGATCAATGGTATAATGAGTTTGGGACAACGCCTTGGAGGTGTTGAGCGATCAATTCATGACCTAATTTGTTAGGGTGACCAGTAACATAGTGTTTGGGATGTGTTTCTGGAGTGCCGATCAGGTCACGCAAGGTCACCATATCACTCCAAGGCACCAATTTTTTAAAAATACAATCATCTGATACTGTTTTTTCTGATGCTTCGCTTGCTCGAAAGAAATAATGAGGTATATCACTTAGATATTGGTCTAAAATATACACATTTTTCCACAAATTTATCATTCTTGACTCTTGTGAATCCAAATATTTGTAAAATACTCTCGCTTCAGTTGTTTTTGTCCATGGAGTTATGTTTTTCCAACCATTTTTGTAATACATTATCCTTCTCGGCACAATAAATTGAGCAACAACGTACTCTACGTCAGGATTTTGCTCTATATACTCAATAGTTTTCATCACCATCATATCATTTGACATACCACACTCAGCAATATTTGGATGAGACCTTGAAAATCTATCTTGAAGACGGTTTTCTAACTCATCTCCCCACGTCATACTACAACCAGTGAATAAAATCATGGACAAATTGATAAAAACAAAAGTTATTAGAACTAAACTATCTAGTGGTCAAGTAACAATGGGAACTTGGCAACAGATAGGATCACCAGAGATAGCAGAGTGTTTGGGTAGATCAGGTTATGATTGGGTAAACATAGATCTAGAACATGGTTGTATATCACCACACGAGTTACCAAATATATTCAGAGCACTAGAATTAGGTAATACATTACCTCTTGCCAGAATTACTCTACCTGATCCTATGCAAGCAAAGCAAGTGATGGAGGCAGGTGCAGGTGGTGTTATCATACCTGACGTTAGAAGTAGAAAACAATTAGAAGATGTCAAAGCAGCAACAAGATGGTCACCTGCAGGCACCAGAGGGTGTGGATACAATAGAGCAAACTGTTACGGTAAAGATTTCTATGAATATAAAGATGGACTGTCTCAGGCACCTCTCATCATACCTATGATTGAACACATAGATGCCATTGAAGATATAGAAGATATACTGTCAGTAGAGGTAGATGCTGTGATGATAGGACCTTATGATCTATCATCATCACTTGGCATCACTGGAGAGTTTGATAATCCAAAATATAAGAACGCACTGAATAAATTCATTAGTCAGTGTTCAAAAAATAATATATCGACAGGATATCATATAGTTGGTTCAGAACACACAAAAGAACCATATAGTGAATTACAAGACAGAATATTGGAGGGATATCGTTTTATCGCTTACTCAGGGGATGTTATGCTTTTCAATAAGCATTCTAAGAATCCTTACAGCAGATAGGTTTGCTTGCTCAAAAGTATCCTCTGCTCCCTCATATATGTGATATGCCTCGTTACGATTACACACATATGATAATAATGAATCTAAACCCAATTCTACGCTTTTTTTGTATCTGTGCTTACCATCAAAGATTTTATAACTTTTATTTTCAGTATGATCGATTGGATACACGATTGCTGGAATACTAAGGTCTACAGACGCATATCTTTCGCCATATTCCCTAATTGAGTCGATTCTGTCTTTATATGTCTTTATTTTGTCCAATTCGATGTAAATTGCTTCACGACCTTTGAATATTTCATAAATCTCCCATGCTTGCCTTTGCTGTATAACTTTCCACGTCCATTTACCTTTTGAGTGGTAAATTTTTAATTGTGGAAGAAAATTATGTAAATTCTTCTTATAAATTTCAAATTTCGGAATTATTTTCATGATTTATCCAAGAGTCTTCCGCATCCCACAAATAAGTGCCATGTTTGATACCTTCAGTAAAATTATCATCATCTAGGTGAGAAATCACCGCCTCTTTGATTTGATCGACTGTATTTTCAATAGTATTACCAATACCGTAAGAAGTTTTGTCTATTTCACTAAATTTCAGTAAATAACACGTAATTGTCGTTTTTCCGCTTGCCAAAGTCTTTTTTATTTTGCATTTATCGTCAGACCACTGATAAACCAGATAACACGCCTTTAAATCCTTAGTATCTACTGCACTACTGTTTTCTTTTGATCTATCAAGTATAATTACTGGTTCTGTTGTATCTGCGTTGATATAATTGTGACTTTCGACATTTATTTTGTTATTCATCTCCCATTCATCAATTGCAATCTGTTCAATCGGTATTTCTTCCGATTTTTTGTTATTTTTGCAATAATTATACAAATATTCACGATTTACACAAGTTTGTAGTTTCCATTTCCATTTTCTCTCATTTGAATCCTTATCAATATGCATTCCGTCCCATATATTCAATCTGGGCATCTGAATTGTTGCTCTTATCCTCCCATGAGGGTATTTTGTCAAAGAAGATGGTAAAGGCATAATTTTAAGTCTATTTTTTTATATATTTCATTATTTTGTTCGCAATTACCTGATGACCCTCCTTTGTTGGGTGTCCATAAAAATGTTTTTTCAAATCACGAGTATCCATCATCACATCAAAGTCTAATTTTGACCAATGATTGATAGAACAGAGCACTAATGGCACATTTTTACTTTTACAGTATGATTTTATGGTTTCATACTGTATTCTTTCTTTATTTTCAAAATATTTTTGGTCTGCCACATGCATATAGTAATAATTCCAGAATTCTTTGTGGTTTTTAAACTTTTCTCTAAATTTTCCCTCAAATTCTTTCTTTTTCATATTTTTTTCCTTATATAACCATCTATTGAGGTGATATGCACCACTTACCTTCACCCATTTCCCTTCCCAGTACTCTGTTCTTGTAGGAAAGGTCATTTGGATGACTAAAAAATCGTAATTTTCTATATTATGCTCTACCATTAGGTTTCTAATGATTCTATCATTTGAACCACCTTCGAGTGCTATGTTAAACTCCTCTACATCAAGTTGATTAGATATTATTCTAGAAAATCT
>CESM01182830.1_pt1 | contig 10669 bp, 12 predicted proteins | sample 361421 | NCBI WGS metagenome assembly CESM01 (sample SAMEA2622219, study PRJEB7988) | marine metagenome | isolation source: saline water (ENVO:00002010), including | reverse complement strand
GCGAGGAAACTTGTACCGAGGGTTCGAATCCCTCCTCTTCCGCCATTATTAAAATAAAGGGTTATTTTTAAAGAAATTTTTCATCGGAATGGGCTTTTGCTGTAGTATATATCGGTAAACATTATAATTTTCCAAAACCCTTTGTACATAATTCCGAGTTTCTTTAAATTTTATCAGTTCAATCCAATCTATATAGTCAATTTGTTTTTTTTGGGGATCTTTATTTAATTTTTTCCAATACTTAACTCTTTTGGGACCAGCATTATAAGCAGCTATAGCAAATGGATATGCACCCTCATATTCAAGAATTAGTCCTGCAATATAATGTGAGCCCAAATTAATATTATATTCAGGATCTTTGGTTAATCTTGATTTTGAATAAGGTAAATTTGCCTGTTTCGCAACTAATTTTGCAGTGTAAGGCATTAATTGCATTAATCCTTTTGCTCCTGCATGACTATTTGCGCTTAAATCAAATTCACTTTCCTGTCTGATAATCGATAAAATAAATGCATTATCAGGAATCTTTCTACCATTTATATATTTTGGTGTACTAATAATTGGATAATTATATTTGTTATGAAATCTTTTTTCATAAGAGGCTATTTTAGAAATTTGAATTGCAAAATCAAAGCGCTCAATGTTTGTTGAAAGTTCAGCTGCTAAAACTTCACTTCCGTTTTCAACATTATCATTAGCTAAATGTCTAAGCATATGTTTAGTGTATTTATCTTCATCTAATTCATCCAATAAATAAACTAATTTTACTATTTCTTTATTGAAAAAATAGTTACGATATTCTTTTTTAATCTCCATATCTTTTGATAGTTCAAAATTCGCGTTAGGATCAATTTCTATAAAGGCTAATTGCCCATAATAGGTTGTTAAATATTTAGAAGCTTCTAGAAACCATTTCTTTGAAAGTTCTTGATTGCCAATTTTTTTATAGGCTCTTCCAAGCCAATAAGCCCCTCTAGCAATACTAATTGGATAACTAACATTATTATAAAATTTTTCAAAATGAACTTTTGCTAACAAAGGATCTTCTAAAAAACTTAATGCAATCCAGCCACTCATCCATTCAGCAGCTGCAAACTCAGGACCTGATTGCATAGCATGGTTACTTGATATTTTGTATGCTAATTCATATTTTTTTTTATATATTAAAGATCTTGAAATTATTTCCCTTTCAATCCACCATTTATCAGGCCTTACCAGATATTCTTTAGTATTTTTAATTTTAGTTAATATGTCAACAGAACTGTCAACTCTTCCTCTTTTTCTTCTCCATTTTAATCTATCGTAATTTAATCCAGCATCATTCTTAAATTTTTTTGGAACTTTTGCTATCGCATTGTCAACACCATATGATTTGCTCATTAATAGTTGTCTTGCTGTATATAAAAGTTCATAATCTTTTGGTAAATATCTTAATAATCTTTTAAGGTCCCAGTATTTATTATTCCACGCAAGATAATCGGCTCTTTTAATATAATCATCTGAGTTAAGATATTTTTTAAATTTTTTTCTATAAAATCTTAATTCTGATTTAGTTAATTCTGCATTTATCCAGCCATTTTTTATTAATTTAATGCCTTTTTCTATATTTCCAGTTGATATATGACTTTCTCCTAATATCATCTTCCCAAACCCACTCAATGGTTCAGACGTACCAAACCAATCTATTATTTTTTTTGGCGAAATTTTTTCAGTAGAAAGCTTGTGTTCAGCTAAATATTTTATTCTTCCTATTCTTGGGTAATCTTCATTAGAATCAATAAAAACTTTATAATCATAATATGTAGCTTTATTTCCTTTTGTTAAAAGATGTCTCCATTGGATAAAATTATATATTGACTTGTCTCTAGCTTTTTTTGCAGTTTTAAGAGCAGAAGGCCAATTTCTTTTTTTCATTTCTAATATAGCTTTTTTGGCCAAATTAAAATCTTTTTTACTAAAATATTTTGATGAAATAATTTTATCTTTGTTCTTTTTTCCAGCTATTATCGGCTTCTTTTTTGGTAATAAAAATTTTGATTTTTCTTCCTTTTTTTGTTTTTGAATTACTTTTTCAACATTATGGCTAGATATAACTTTTTTAGGCTTAGGTAGTGGTTTTAGCAGATTTAAAGAAATTTTGTTTTCAATTTCTTTTTCAGATAATACAGGTTTTTTAGTTGGTATTAAAATTTTTTCATTTCCAAACAAAAATGTAAAATTTATGTACGAAAAAAAAATACAACTAACAAAAAATAATAACTTTTTAGTCATAATCTTTACTATATGAATCAATAAATTATGTTATAAGTATTTATGTTTAAAGGATCAAATGTAGCTTTAGTTACTCCATTTAAAAATTATAAACTTGATGAGGAAACTTACATCAAGTTAATTCATTTTCATATCGAAAATGGTACTAATGGCTTAGTTCCAGCAGGAACCACGGGAGAATCTCCAACCTTAACTCATGATGAGCATGAAAAAGTGATTGAACTGTGTGTTAAGGAAAGTAATGGTAAGTTACCTGTTTTTGCAGGAACCGGTTCAAATTCAACAGAAGAGGCAATTTCACTTACAAAACATGCTGAAAAAATAGGAGCAAATGGTGCTCTAATAGTTACTCCTTACTATAATAAACCAACCCAGGAGGGTTTGTATCAACATTACAAAGCAATAAATGACAAATGTGGAATACCAATTATAATTTATAATATCCCTGGTCGTTCAGTAATTGACATGTCAATAGATACAATGGCAAGACTTTACGAACTGAAGAACATTATTGGTGTTAAGGATGCAACTGGAGATTTGAGCAGAGTAGACAAAACACTAAAAAAGATGGGTAAAGATTTTATTCAATTAACAGGCAATGATGAAAATGCACTTGAATTTAATAAAAAAGGAGGAGTGGGTGCTATAAGTGTTACCGCTAACATTGCGCCAAAGCTTTGTTCTAATTTTCAAAAATTTTCTAAATCAGAAAAACAAGAAGAAATTAATGAAGCTGAGAGATTAAATGAATTATTACAGCCTGTTCACTACTCTTTGTTTGTGGAAAGCAATCCAAGTCCAGTCAAGTATGCAGCAAAATTATTAGGACTTTGCGAAGATAGTGTTAGATTACCATTAGTCCAAGTTACTGATAGAACAAAAGAAATAGTAAAAAAAACTCTTCAATCAGCAAAACTTCTTTAATGAATAAAAAGACCAAGACTGGTTTAAAAATTATTTGTTTAAATAGAAAAGCAAGCTTTAATTATTTTTTTGAAGAAGTATTAGAGGCAGGAATAGTTTTAAGTTCTTCTGAGATAAAATCTGTTCGTGAAGGAAAAGTTAATATTGCTGATTCTTACGGAGTTGAAAAAAATGGTGAAATTATATTAGTTAATTCTCACATTGCTCAATACAAACAAGCTAGTATTTCCAATCATAAGCCAGATGCTGAAAGAAAATTATTATTGAATAAAAAAGAAATAAATAAATTAATTGGAAAACTACAAAGGGATGGTCTTACTATTGTACCTACCAAGATGTATTTTAAAAAAGGTAAAGCCAAACTTGAAGTAGCTATTGCAAAAGGAAAAAAACAATTTGATAAAAGAGCAACAAAAAAAGATAGAGATTGGAATCGTGACAAAGCAAGATTTATTAGAAAATCAAGTTAATCTTATATATATTGGAATTGGTTCGAATTTAGGAAACCGTTTAAATAATATAGAGTTAGCAAAATCCTACCTACATTCTTATGGTGTAAAAATTATTCAAACCTCTAGTTATTATGAGTCTTTATCATGGCCAAATCCAAAAAAACCAAAATTTTTGAATATAATAATGTCAATAAAATCCAACTTGCAGCCTAACGAACTACTTGAAATCTTCAAAAAAATTGAGAAAAATTTAGGACGTAAAAGGTCAAAAAAAAATTATCCAAGAGAATGTGATATAGATATTGTTGATTATAAAAAAATGATAATTAATGGCCATATTACATCGCCACATAAAAGAATGCATAAGCGAAACTTCGTCTTATTTCCACTTTATGAGCTAAATAAAAGATGGTTTCATCCTAAATTAAAAGTAAATATAAAAAAACTTATTTTTTCCTTATCAATTAAAGACATTAGTTCTATTAAACAAATTTAAATTTGTGATATAATGAAATTTAAATGCTTAATTCAATCGATTTAATAAATAAGGTTAAAATTTATAATAAATTTTTAGACTCAGAACGTTTAGATAAAGCCTATAATTTTGCTGTAAAAGCTCATTCTAATCAGAAAAGGGCTTCTGGTGATCCATACTCAATGCATCCAATTGAAGTAGCAAATATTTTAACTGAACTTAAATTGGACTCTGCAACTATCGCTACCGGGCTACTACATGATACAATTGAAGATACTTTTGCCACTTATGAAACTATCAAAGGTGAATTTGGTGAAGAAGTTGCTGAGTTAGTTGATGGTGTAACTAAAATTTCAGTTTTTGAAAATACTGCCGCATCTAACTCCAAAGCAGAAAATTTTCGAAAACTTATCTTAGCTACTTCGAAGGATATTAGAGTTTTATTAGTTAAGTTAGCAGATCGATTACACAACATGAGAACAATTAAATCAATTGAAAATATTGAAAAAAGAAAAAGAATTTCTCAAGAAACAATGGAAATATATGCTCCTTTAGCAGACAGAATGGGCATGCATAGAATTAGAGATGAATTAGAAGATTTGTCTTTTGAAATTTTGAACTATGACGCAAGAAAACTTATATTAAATAAATTAAATGAAATTAAAAAAGATAAAGAGGATATTTTTGAAAGTTTATCTTTAGAAATAAAAACTTTATTAAATAATAATAATATAAATGCTGAAATTTATGGAAGAGAAAAAACTCCTTTTTCAGTATGGAGAAAATTACAAAAAAAACGTGTTTCTCTAGAACAAATAACAGACATTATTGGATTCAGAATTATTCTATCTTCTATAGATGAATGTTACCAATCTCTTGGTATTCTTCATAAAAAATGGAATTGTATTCCTGGCAAATTTAAAGATTATATTTCTTCTCCTAAGATTAATGGATACAAATCTCTTCATACTGCAGTAATCGGTTCTCATAAAAAACCAATAGAAATTCAAATTAGAACTTCACTAATGCATGAATTCGCAGAAAGAGGAATAGCATCACATTGGCAATATAAATCTTCAGAGAAAATAAACACACTGAGCTCGAAGGAATATGATTGGTTGAAAGATTTAGTTGAAATAATCGAAAAGAATGAAAATCCTGAACACTCTTATGAATATACAAAATTACAAATGTTCCAAGAAAATGTATTTTGCTTCACACCAAAAGGCTCAGTTATTAAATTACCAAAAGATGCTACACCCATTGATTTTGCATATGCAGTGCACACAAAAATAGGTAATACTGCAATAGGCTGCGAGATAAATGGCAATAAAAGCGAACTTCAAACTATTTTAAGAAATGGTGATAGAGTTAATATTCTTACATCAAAAAATCAATCTCCCTCTTTACATTGGCTAGCTATAACCAAAACGGGTAAAGCAAGATCTGCTATTAGAAGATATTGGCATGATCGAGGTGAGGAAAAAGAGCAAAAAGTAAAAAAATATAATACCACCTTGTGGATTTCATTGCCTGATAAACCAGGACAATTAGGCAGTATTAGTTCACTTATAGGGGATCATAAGCTAAATATTTCTAATTTAGTTATGGCTGGCAAAAATCCAAATTACATAAATTTCAAATTTCAGCTTATAATTACAAATCTCAAAAATTTTACAAATTTTATTGCGGAGCTCAAACAAAAAGGTATAAAATTTAAGATAATTAGACACGAAAATACTAGAAATGCTTTCACACAAAAAATCCTTAGATATTTTAAAAAAAACTAATGCGTTATTAGAAGGGCATTTTGTTCTTTCATCTGGCCTACATTCATCAAAATACATTCAATGTGCAAAACTTTTAAGTCATCCAAATAAAGCAGATAAAATTTGCCGTTCTCTTGCAAAAAAAATTAAAAAAAATTTTAAAAAAATTGATTTAATTTTATCACCTGCGATGGGAGGTATAATTATTGGTTATGAAATTGGAAAACTTTTGAAAAAAGAAACAATTTTTTGTGAGAGGGTTAATGGTAAATTTTTGCTTCGTAGAGGTTTTTTTATTAAAAAAAATTCAAATGTTTTGATTATTGAGGATGTTATAACAACAGGCAAATCTAGTTTAGAATGTTTAAAACTAATTAAAAGATCTAAAGCAAAGCTAGTTGGTTTTGCATCAATTATTGACAGATCAAATAAAAAATCTTTAAAGATCAAAAATAAAATTGTTTCACATTTAAAAATTGATGTACCTACTTATAAAAAAACAAAATTACCTCTTAGTTTAAAGTCAATACCAATTACAACTCCAGGAAGCAGATTTATTAAGTGAAAAGATTGGGTGTTAATATAGATCATGTTGCTACTTTAAGAAATGCAAGAGGTGAATCTCATCCAAACCCAGTATTAGCTGCTAAATTTATAAAAAAAAAAGGAATTGACTCGATAACAATACATCTCAGAGAAGATAGACGTCATATTAAAGATGAGGATGCAAAAAAAATTTGTTCAATAAAAGGTTTAAAAATAAACTTAGAAATTTCAACAAAAAATGAAATAGTAGCAAATGCTTTAAAAATTAAACCTAATTATATTTGCATCGTTCCTGAAAATAGAAATGAAATAACAACAGAAGGAGGTCTGAACTTACATAATAATCACAAAAAAATTAAATTAATAATCTATAAATTTAAAAAATTAAAAATAAGAACTAGTTTGTTTATTAATCCTGTTGAAAAAGATATTATTTTAGCAAAAAGCTTGGGTGCAGATTGCATTGAATTACACACAGGTACATTTTCTAATTTAGTAAAATCAAAAAAAAAATTTATTAAAGAACTAAAAAAATTAAGAAAATGTTCAAAATTGGCTAAATCATTTGGTCTTGAAGTTCATGTTGGCCATGGTCTTGATTATAAATCTACTAAATTATTATCTAAAATCTTTGAAATAGAAGAATTTAATATTGGACATTTTATTATAGGTGAATCTATTTTTTTTGGTTTAGATAAAGTAATTAAGAAATTTAAGAAAATCATTAATACATGATAACTGTTGGCATTGGCGTGGATATTGTAAAAAATAAAAGAATAAAACTTTTAATTAAAAACAAAAAATTTATTAATAGAATCTATTGCTTTAGAGAAATACAAAATTCAAAAAAATTTTTAGATAAAACCAATTATTTTGCAAAAAGATTTGCAGCAAAAGAATCTCTAGCCAAAGCAATTGGTTCTGGTTTTAGTGATGGAATTAATTTTAAAGACATAGAAATTTCAAATGATAAGTTGGGTAAACCTTTTTATCAAATAAATAAAAAGATTAAAAACTTTATTTTTAAAAGAATGAAATTAACTGACTTCAATTTGTTTCTTTCAATTTCTGATGAAAAAGAATATTCAGTTGCATTTACAATAATTCAAAAAAAATAAATGATAAGTAAAAAATTTTTAATTGAAAATATAAAAACTCTTTTTTATGCAATTTTAATTGCAGTTATATTGAGATCAATATTGATCCAGCCTTTTTACATTCCCTCATCATCTATGGAACCAACACTTCTGGTTGGGGATAGACTTTTCGTTACAAAATATTCTTATGGTTATAGCAAACACTCATTTCCATTTAGCCCACCATTTTTTGAGGGTAGAATAATATTTTCTGAACCAGCTCGTGGTGATGTTGTTGTTTTTAAGACTCCGTCAGACAATAGAACAGATTATATAAAAAGATTAATTGGTTTACCTGGAGATACAATAAAATTTATTGACTCTAATTTATACATTAATAGTAGCGAAATAATCAAATCAAAGATATCTAAAAAAGATGTAATTTATTGTGGTAGCACAAAGATCGATGTTTTTACATTTGAGGAAAAACTTCCTAATGGTAAATTGTTTAAAACAGTTTATTTAAAAAATTTTCCATATAAAAATTCAGATGTTTTTAAAGTTCCAGAAAATCATTATTTTTTTTTAGGAGATAATAGAGATTGTTCAAAAGACAGTCGTTTTTTATCAAGTGTTGGATATGTCCATAAAAATAACCTTGTAGGTAAGGCTCGTTTTATTTTTTTTTCATCAGATAAAAATATAGGAAGTTTTTTTGCTTTCTGGAAATGGCATAAATCAATAAGATTTAATAGATTTTTTAAAAAAATTATCTGATGAAAATTAATTATTCAATTCTTGAAAAAAAGCTAAATTTAAAATTTAAAAATAAAAATTTATTAATTAAAAGTTTAACACACAAAAGCTACAACAAAATTATAAATAATGAAAAAATTGAATTCTTGGGAGATAGAGTTTTAGGTTTAGTCATAGCTAAAAAACTTTTAGAGATTTATCCTGAAGAAAAGGAAGGAATTTTAGATAAGAAATTTGCATCTTTAGTTAATAAAAAAACCTGTCTTGAAATTGCAGGCAACATACATCTTGAAAAATATATTTTAACATTTAATCCAAAAAACAGAAATTTGAAAATTGAGGATAAGGTTCTCGCAGATAGTTGTGAAGCATTAATTGGTGCTATTTATTTAGATAAAGGTTTTGCATTTGTAGAAAAAATAATTTTAGAACTTTGGAAAAAAAAGATTAAAGAAAGTGTAATTACTGAAATAGACGCAAAAACAAGATTACAAGAATTTTCCCTTAAAAAATTTAAACAACTACCAACCTATAAAGTAATCTCAAATACTGGGCCAAGACATAAGCCAATTTTTAAAGTTGGTGTAAAACTTCAAAATTCAAAATTTTATATAGCTGAAGGTAATTCAAAAAAAAATGCAGAACAAAATGCCGCCATTTTATGTTTTGACAATGTTTTGGATAAAAAATGATTTGGGATGATGTTGGATTTTTGTTATCAAAAAGTAGATATAATGAGAATTCTTTAATTGCTGAAATTTATACTAAAAATCATGGAAAAATATCAGGAATTATTTTTGGGGGAACATCAAAAAAAATCAAAAATTACTTACAAATAGGAAATCAATTATACATAAATTACAATTCAAAATCCGAAAATAAAATGGGCTATTTCAAAATTGAAATATTTAAGGCTTATTCACCAATTTATTTTGAAAATTCACAAAAACTTAATTGCATAACTTCTTCCATGAATTTGATTAAACTTTTAACCGCTGAGTCTCAAATGAATATTCATATATACGAATTAATTAATAAGTTTTATTCTATAATTTCTTCTGAAAAATGGCTTCAGGATTATATTTACTGGGAATTAGAATTTTTTAAAGTTTTGGGTTACGATCTTGAGCTAGCATCAATTGTAAATAAACAAATTGTTAATAATCAAATTTTATATATAGCGGAGTCATCGACTGAAAAAAAAATTGTACCCAATTTTTTAATTGATAAAAAAGAGACTGTTGATGAATTAAAAATTTTATTAAGTGGACTTAAATTAATTGGTGATTATTTAGATAAGACAATTTTGAAACCTAATAACATAAATTTCCCAATTTTAAGAACTCAATTTATTAATTCATTAAAGTAGCTATAAAATTTCATCTAATCTATCAGCATAATAGCTCACAATTGCATTTGCTCCAGCTCTTTTAAATGACATTAGTGTTTCAAAAATTATATTGTTATCAACTAATTTATTTTGTATCGCATAAGATAGTAAGCTATATTCACCAGAAACCTGATAAGCAAGAACAGGTACTTTAAAGTTTTCTTTTACCAATTTAATAATATCTAAATAAGGCATGCCTGGCTTTACCATTACCATATCTGCACCTTCTTTTATATCTAAAGAAATTTCTCTTAATGCTTCATCACTATTTCTAAAATCCATTTGGTAAGTTTTTTTGTCTCCTTTCAAGTTTTTTCCAGAACCAACAGCTTCTCTAAAAGGACCATAAAAACTGGATGCATATTTTGCAGCATAAGATAAAATTTGTACGTTTTTAAAATTCTCTTTATCCAGAGCTTTCCTAATTTTACCTATCCTTCCATCCATCATGTCAGAAGGTGCTAAAACATCACATCCCATTTGTGCTTGTAAAATTGATTGTTCAATCAAAATCTTAATTGTTTCATCGTTTAACACATATCCTGATTTTAATAACCCGTCATGACCATGTGAAGTATATGGGTCTAGTGCAACATCACACATTATACCAATTTCATCTTTATAATTTTTTTTAATTAATTGTGTTGCTTTACAAACTAAATTGTCCTCATTTAATGCCTCTGTTCCTAACTCATTTTTTTTCTTTTTTTCCGTATAAGGAAATAATGCAATCATGGGTAATTTCTTTTTTATTGCTTTATCAACTACAGAACTTAATTTATCTAGAGTATAACGATAAACACCAGGCATTGATTTAATTGATTCTTTTTTATTTTTTCCCTCCATTAAAAAAATTGGCAATATAAAATCATTAGGAGTTAGGTTGTTTTCCTGAACTAATCTTCTAGACCAATCATTTTTTCGATTGCGTCTAAGTCTCAAACCTGGATATTTACCTATAATCATCTTTAAATATATTTATTATATGCGACAAATGTTATATACAAATA
>CESM01101988.1_pt1 | contig 10671 bp, 13 predicted proteins | sample 361421 | NCBI WGS metagenome assembly CESM01 (sample SAMEA2622219, study PRJEB7988) | marine metagenome | isolation source: saline water (ENVO:00002010), including | reverse complement strand
AAAACGGACAGGTAAAAAAATCCGTAAGTACGAAAAGTCTGAGCAATTTCGGGGGCCAAGAGATCCACGGTCTATGAAGGTTAAGAAGAAAAATTTACCAGAAGAGATGGGTGGAAAACTAAAGTTCCAAAAAGTACCTGAAATAGATGAGGTTAAAGCAATGGGCAAAAGTAAACAAATAGACCCTAAAAAGAGGGCACCTGTGCGTAGAAAACTAAGAGCAGATGACCCTGATGTAGATTAAGATGGCGGGAAAATTTAAAAGGCTACCTTCTGGAAAAATAAAATATAGAGGAGAAACCTTTGCAGGTTTTAATAAAGCCAAGGGAACACCATCACACCCTAAAAAAAGCCATATTGTTTTAGCTAAAGAAGGAGATAAAATAAAGGTAATCAGGTTTGGTCAGAAGGGGGCTAAGACAGCAGGTAAACCAAAAGCAGGTGAATCACGTAGAATGAAGATGAAACGTAAATCTTTTAAAGCAAGACACGGAAAGAATATTAAAAAAGGAAAAATGTCAGCAGCCTACTGGGCTAACAAAGTAAAATGGTAAAATGAGTTTATACGAAAACATACACAAAAAAAGAAAACGAATAAAAGCTGGAAGCGGAGAAAAGATGAGGAAACCTAACTCTAAAGGAGCTCCTTCAGCACAAGATTTTAAAGATGCGGCAAAGACAGCTAAGTATACAAAGGGACAAAAGAAAGAATTGAGAGCAGCAAGCCGTAGATCAAGAATGTCATGAGATATAATAAACCAAAAAAACCAAAGCCTAAGCCTAAGCCTAAACCATATTAAAATGAAAAAAGGAAAAGGAAAAGAAGATTTCAAGCCTCATTTAATGTTTGAGCCTAAAACAGGTAAAAGCATGATGGCTGATTCTCATGAAGAACATCTTATTTTTAAAGAACTAGGGTTAGTCCATGAGGACGAACTAGACATGGAAGGTAAAGACCCTTCCTTCCAACAGGCTGTCGAAAGCGCACTCGCTTCTTCGTAGGTTGGTGTTCCATGTGGAACATTTAAAATAGTAGTTTGCATACCTTAATATTTAAGGTTAAGTTTCTGATGTCTAAGGTCGGTTGCTCTAGCCATTAATTAGTTCAGACCTAAAACGCACTAAGAATTTTGCGGTTGCTCTAGCCTTAAATAGTTCTAGTCAAGATTCAATTAACTTTGAAATAGACCACAATCCAGCGATATGGAGTGGTCTGCCTTAACTTAACTTAACTTAAATTTAGAAACAAATAAAATGGCCGTAGACTTTGCACTACCAAACACATTTGAGACTGATGCAGCAGCAGCAATTGATGCTGTATTGACTCAAGAAGCCAACAGAATTGGCGCAGATATTCACAAGGCAACTCTCCACACTTCACCGTGGATAGACCTTATTAAACAATCTACATTTCCTGAGGGAATGGGATATCAACTAAGCACACTCATTTATGATCGTGCACTTCCTTTACAAGCAGAAGGTAAAAACCTTGCGGGGACGGACTCAGTGGGAGTCGGATCAAACTGGAGAGCAATGGGAACTACCCACGGCACTTCTGTTAATGGTATGAGTGCAGGTCAGCTAGACCAGACAGGAAACGTGCTTGGTGGTAGTGTAGCTGATGATTTTCATTATGGATCAGGAGCTGCATCAGGAGATGTTAACTTAATTGACTTCACTAAGTCTCTTAAAACTTACAGCCTTGAGCGTTCAATCATTGAATCTCCTCGTATTAACGTAGAGGAACTTCGTTATACTGCACACAGAACTGAACAACTCCGTGCAATCATGGATCTTCTTAAAGAGTCAACACGTAACTCATGGGAAAGCCGCTATCGTGATGAGTATGGTAAGATGTGTGATAACATCGTTTACGCTAAGACTGCTTCTTCTGTCACCGTTGGTGGTAAAGAAGGTGTTGCATTAACAGACCTTGATGTGGACGACACATCCGAGGGAACCGCTGGCGGAGCCGCTTCTGGAGATGGAGCTGAGGACAATGTTCTTGATGTTACAGCAAACATATCTAACAAGCTTCTTGATGATATTTACTTCAAGCTTGTAAGAGCGGGTGCAGGATCTAATGCATACGGCCGTGAAAATGGTCGCCCTGTATTCTCTATTGTTTGCTCATCTGAAGCATCATATCAGTTGATGACTGAAGCTGGATTCCGTGATGACGTGCGTTACAATAACGCTAAAGTTTCTGACCTCATTGCTCCATTAGGAGTTGAGAAGAGCTTTAGAGGTTTCTATCACTTGATAGATGACCTTGCACCACGTTTCAGCGGGATTAACAGTGATAAGCTTGTAGCGGTACAGCCTTATAAGCATGATCAGACTAATGACAAGATTACTGTTAATGGTGATTATGATACTGCTGCCTATGAGGCAGCTTTCATACTTGTTGATAACGTGATGGAGTCCTTGATTCCTGCACCTATAACTAACGTAAGTGGAATGTCATTTAACCCTGTTAACTATAAGGGTGACTTCAAGTGGACTAACATTCCTGACGTAGTTAAAAACCCAGATGGAACCATTGGTTTCTTCAGAGGTATTATGGCTTCTGCGTCTAAGCCAATTAAGACTAACTTCGGTTACGTCATATTGTTTAAGCGTACAAGCACTACACCTGCTGCTTAATTCTAAAGTGGGGTTCCCGTAAAAAGGAACCCCACATAATATTAATTTTAATTATTAAAAAATTATGCCAACTTTAGATGATTTATCCACACTACCTACAAATGCTGCCGTAGCTGCCAACGACTTAATTGCTATTTCTGATTCTTCCGCTTCAGGGCGTGGAGGTTCAAAAGTACGTAAACTTCCTGCTGCTCTAGCAACCTTTGGTTTTAGTCATGCTTTCCGCATTGACTTTGACTCCGCCTCTGCTGCAAAAGCGGCCACTGGATCTGGTGAAGTTAACCTTCTTTCTTTAGTAGAAGGATCAATAGTAACTGATTGTGCTGTCATGGTTTCTTCAAACTTTGATGGCCCTTCTATTTCTAGTTATGTAATTGACGTAGGAGTAACTGCTGACCCTAATGGGTTTGTTGCGGCTTTCGAGATGGAAAATTCCACTGCCTTACTAACTAAAAACACGGGTGCTAAACTTGATGATGAGGAAGAAACAGGAGGTCATGTTGTTGGGTCTAGTCAGTCTTTGAGTTTTACTTTGACTGCCACTGGAGCTAATCTAGACACAGCTACTGCTGGTAGTTGTATTATATTAGCGAACATTCTTGTTCCTGCTGATTTTGCAACACTTGTTCCTGTTTTTGATTAATCAGTAACATAACAAATCACAATAACCCCCGATCCTCTTGATAAAGTAGGGGATCGGGGTTATTTTTGTACAACCAATTATTTATTATGCCAACTGTAGGAAAAAAGAAATTTAAATACGATGAAGAGGGTATGGCGGCTGCTGAAGCAGAAGCTGCTGACTCTGGACAAGAAATGAGCATGGTTGATAAAGTAGATGATACTTTGTCTGATTTAGAAATGCCTGAGCAGGATATTGCTATGCCTGATGAAATGGAACCCTCTGTAGATGAAATGGCTGAGGAGGAACCAGAAACAGACGTTCCTGATCAAGGTTTATTGATGCAATTATTTAGAATTGTTTACAGGCAAGACTATGATCCAAACAATCAAAAGCACCAGACTCAGTTATCTGTAATAGAGAGCACTCTGGATCAAAACCCAGAAATGGCTAGTAGGTTGAAAGATGGTGAAATGTCCATGACTGACTTTGCATTGCGTGTGTATAAGGGAATGGTTCCTTCTGAAGAAGCTACAATGACGGCTCCTGCTGTTACGCCTGAAGCAGGTAATTCTTATATGGCTTAATATGGCACTTACCTCTTTAAACTTAGTTCAGCAATTATCTGCTAACCTTACCTCAACAGGGATTAGGGGGAATATTCCACTCGGTGGTACGAACACAACCGTGCTTAGTTCGGACGATGCCGATTACATGTATGAGTTTACTATAGAAGCAGCCGCTAATGGTAATGTAACAACATGGAACTTAGCTACAAATCAGTTAACAAATACCACTGGGAATGCTTACATAAATCAACCTTCAGGAGCTATTGCACGGGATGCTAATGGGGATGAAGTGCATCTTCCTGACGGTCAAAGTCCATCTGTAGATGATAAGATTGTAGCTATATATTATGAAACTGAAGCAACTAATACAGGAAACATTGCGATTGCTGCTTCAAACCCTGTTTATGGCACAGTTACTTTTAACTCAGGAGTAGGGACTACTGTAGGAGTTAGAGTTCCAAGATCCGCTTTATTTATTCCAAGATGGGAGGCTTCTTCTGGCACAGTTACTTTTACGTTTAGTGCATCTGGAGATAAACTACACGGAATTTTCTTAGGCAAGACATAATAAATGGCAACATCCCCGAACAGAAGACAACGGGTATTTGAGTTCGCAACTCCAAAAGTAGCGGATTTAGTTGTCGTTGAAGTTGTTGACGTTAGCAGAAAAGCGGGGTCTGCCGAAACTATAAGTGATAGCGCTTATGGGTCTAATCATCCTAACACAGATAAGTTTCCTGACTTTAAATTAGCTTTAATTAAAAATGCTGATGAAGATCAAGGCCAGTTTCAATACTGGTATTATGTAAAAGACAGGGCTAGTCAAGACGACTATAACTGGGAGTTCCAAGCTGCGGGAGGATCTAATCCTTTGTATGATACTGTGGTCAGAACGTATGTAACTCTTCGTAGCAGCTACGAAACCAACTCTCCTAAAATAGGTTACAATACATCCGTTGATACCGAAGCTTTATTAAACTTAGGTCAGAAGAAAGATAATAATACTTACATGCCTTCGGGCGATACAGACTTAACTCCCTTTTCAGGAACCGTTTTGGCAGGTACAGACTCTAGTGGAGAGGCTATTCTAGCAACTAGAACAAATGGAGTTAAATTTGACACTGATTATATTTTATTTGAAAGAAGACAAGTTCGTTCAGGAGATGAGACTTTGGATTCTTTATATGTTGTAGAGCAGCGGGTTTTTATAAAAAAGATTCCTATTCGTGGGACGGACGTGGATGCAGAGTTTAATTTTGCTCTTCGCTCCAAACAAACAATTTTTCATAAAGATGAGCTACCTGTAAAAACTACAGTGTTTGGGGAATCAGACACAACCTTACCGACAGATCCTTCTAAGAACACCTCTCAAGTTTTTGCTTTAGGGAACGAAGCTACTGCTCAAGGCTCTATTCCTTTTTTTGGATCTAAGTTAATAGATGGTGGCGGGTCTAATAAATTTGGTATTCTTTGTGAAGGTAGGCAGTTGTCAGACAACTGGTATTCTATTTCTGAAAAAGAAGTTGTTAAGACAGATGCTAATAAGTTAATTCGATCTTATACTACGTATCAAAATTATACTTGGCCAGCTGTTCTTGATCGAATTGCAGATGAAAATTGGACACGGAATGACGGGGGTACCGACACCATAGTTTATCCTATCTATAAAAGAGGTGCCTATAGCGGCCCTACAAAAGTATTAGTTCAATTGTATTGGACAGACTCTGATACTGGTTTTCCTACGTCTACTTCTCAAGACGGAGGGCACACTCATATAGGAACAATAAATCCAATGCTTCCTGAGCCGTTAGTATTTCAGACTCCTATAGCAACGGTAAACGTACCTCCTACTTTACATAACCAAATTTTGGTTACAGCTACAACAGGGAGCAACCACCCTGTATACAATTATATAGGAACTCGCTGGCTGTTTTTAAAGACAAATCATGTAGATTGGCCTGACACTATTATAATAGCGGATTCACAGAGACCTTATAGAGGAGGGTTTTTGAGGGAAAAGATAACTGCCTATAAACCTGTAGCTTCTACATAACATGGCGGATATTGATGCTAGTGGTAGAGGAGATGTAAAAGAATCTGCTGGGTCAAGCCTAACAGAACTTAATCTAGTTGATAACCCCTACGGTGAGTTTCAACACAATATATTTGATGCAAACTACGAGCATTCTCCGTACACTTCTTTTAATGGTTCAGGTGCATCTAGTGGTTCAGGTTCTGGGTTAGGGAGTGTAACTCCTGTTCATCCTTTTAAATTAGAAAGATTTGTAGATTCTTCAGGAAGCCCTAGGACTCGTTTATATAAAGGTTATTTACGATATTGTATTAATACTTTTAAAACAATAATTCAAAGTGATACTAAAACGACTACTGCTTATAGCACGTCTGCGAATAGTTCAGGCACTAATTCAAAAACACACACTGAAAGTGCTCATACCCACAGTCTTACTGACTATACTGGAAGTGTTTATTCTTCTGGTGGATCATACCCCGACACCGACCACCAACATAATTTAGGAGGTAGTACTGGGGGAGTTAATAGTCCCTCTGATGGGCACTTTCACAAGATCCCCGATTTAGTACCTTCAACCTCAACAGTAGATAAGTTTGTGTGTGTTCATGGGCAGACGGAAGGACAAGGGATTTTAAGAGATGTGTCGGCAAACGGTTTTGGTGAAATTACAAATGATTTAGGGGAAGGCACGGGGGTTTATGCTATGGACTTACCTGTTGGAGATACATTTGGTTCTATTTTTTTAAAATGGAAAATAGTTTTATCTGATACGGTTGATCTTTCTGGGGTTACTATAAGTGCTGCTGATGTAACAATCCACAGAGATGCTGCTGTAACTAAAGAAGCTCACGAGCTTTCAGACGACGACCAACTTCCTAAGTTAGAATCAGACAACGAAGGAGCTAGTATGACTAATTTTGATAGAGGGGGTGAATCTGAAGCTGATAGGACGGCTTACTTTTATGTAAAAATAGGAGAGTCCTACCCTGCTGCGGAAGGCTCCCTTAAATCTATTGTGCAAATAACTTACGATAATATTAACTGGACTCCTTTACTAATATCAAGAGCTAGTACATAATGGGGCTGCATGGTAGACCCTAAGTATATAAAGCTTAGTTATTGGTTTGATCGCATCTATGTTATTAATAGACCTGACAGACCTGTTCGATTAGCTAGATTTTTTAAACATATAGAAGATCTCGGATTAGCAGAAAGGCATGAAGTTATAGTATACCCAGCAATTATGGGAAATAAAACAACGTGCCCTCCTTATTTTTTAGCGGGAGCTGGGGCGTGGGGGTGCTTTAAATCCCACAGCAATATAATAGAAAATGCTATTATGGAGATAGAAATTAAAGGAGAGACGCACGGAATAGATAGTATTCTTATACTAGAAGATGATGTGCAGTTTATTGATGACCCTTACCAGTTAATATTTAATTTTTTGTCTAATATCCCTAAAGATTGGGATCAATTATATTTGGGAGGCCAACATAGAATGAAACCAATAGCTACTGAAAACTCGGAAATTAAAAGGGTTATAAGTACTAATAGGACACATGCTTATGCTTTAAACAGTAAAATTTATAAAAAAGTATATGCACATATTAATAATGCTACTGACTATATAGGCAAAAAAGATTATCATGTAGATGGTCAGTTAGAAGAAGCCCACAGAAAACAGTCATGGAACGTGTATTGCCCGCCTAAATGGCTAGCTGGGCAATGTGCTAATATAAGTGATGTAAGTAACACGGAAATCCCCTATAAAATATGGGACTAGTTGACAGCTTGAATTAAACACAATTCCTCTTATATTTAGTGTATTGTGCCAGCATTAACTACCCAGCAATTAGAGACTACTCATAAAAAGTATTTAGATGCATCTAATGCTTCCCCTTCTGATTTTTGGGAAGCTTTAAATGAAATAATGCCCAGAATATATAAAATGGGCTATTGGCGGGAAATGCTTTTAGAACATTCCCAAAGTGCTAAAGATGAATACATATCATTGCCCCCAGAAACCGATTCATTAGTAGCGGGTATACTAGATAATAGCCCGTTACCTACAAGATCTTTATGGCACGACTACAAATTTTTTGGGACTAATGATCAAGATGATACTATTTTAAGTTCTTTTATTGATGATGGATATGCTCCAACGTACAGGGATTTAGTATCAGGCAGCCAGTATACAATAAAATATTCTTCTTTAAAAGGCCCTTTTAACGCTAGACCTGAACTAGGAAAAATAACCATTAGGTATAGGCAACACAGTGATGCAACAAATCACCACGGTGTAGTTCATCCAGAAACAAAACTAGAGTTATCTTCTTATACAGAAGTTACTCATGATTTTAAAAATTCTTTTTCAACAGGAGACGCTGCTGGATTTGAACTTGCTTTAGTAGCAGATACCGATGTTACAGACATTGTGTCTATTACTTGGTCTGACATGGAAGCGGATCATCCTATAATTGTTGTTGCGGAATATCAGGGGGTAGCTGGAGAAAGCATAACTACAGACAGTACAAAAGATTTAATGCTCGCAGAAATTAATTCAAGAAATGGAGTATCGAGGTACAGAAGATTTAGGGTAGGAGGTACAAATAATACCTCAACGGCACATTTACTTTTGAAAAGAAGATGGGTAGATTGCGACAGTGCTCATGATTTAATTCACATTCCATCTAATGCAATTATAAAACACGCTCTTTTAGGTAAACTGGGAGAAGATAATGGGGATGCCCAAAGAGCAGAGTATCATTGGGGTTTAGTAACCCAACTTTTAGAATCAGACACTGACTCTTATAGGGGGACTGCTAAACCCACTTTAAACATAGCCCCCAATGGCGTAGGTGGTGGTATGTTAGGGATGTACTAACAATTTAACAACTAAACAAAAAATTATATTATGGCTGAAAACAGAACATTAAAAGGAATATACGGAGAAGCAGGGGCTACCATGTTAACAGGGACTGACTCGGTTACCAAGGATATATGTGCAATTCTCGTTATTGAAGCGGCTGTCTTTGATGGGCATGGAACTAATGCAACTACGTGGGGCGAGTTAACGGACGTTTCAGGAACGGATGGTAAGATGCTTCTTAGAAGTGATTCTGCCGCTGATGGAGTAACTGTTCCTGTTGGAACAACTCTATATGGTCAATTTTCCAAAGTGACTTTACGATCAGGCACAGTTCTTTGCTATCACGCTTCTAAGTAATCATGGCTAACATAGAGATTAAGAGGGGTCAGCAGACTCAAGTAGATATAAAGTATATCCCTTCGGGGGAGACATATACTAAAAACTTTTTTAATGCTACGACTCTTGGTTCTGCTCCTAAAAAATTTAGGCATAAAGCTTCATTAGTTCTTAGGAGGAAAACAAATAATTCTGTTCAGGGAGAAGTTGTAGATACTTTAACTACGACAGATACAGCAGCGTCAGCTTCTTCATCATCTTTACAATCAACATCGGGGAGGATTAGATTTCCTAACGTAGGAGCTTCTAACACAGCTAACGCAAACATCACATTGCATTTTGACACCGCAGATTCTGATGCGCTTCCTAATGAAAAAATTACTATCTTTGGCGATTTAAAAATCACTGACGTTGCACCTGATGGTAGTGAAGCAACTACTGACGAAGTTATCAACTCTTTCCGATTAACTTTTGATATAATACCAGAGATTATCTAATGGCGAATGAAGAAGCTACTGTTTCACAGACGGTCAATACGGTTACCGTCACACCACCCGCAGCAAGCACATTAAGTGTAACTTCTGCGACAGGAGGCACTTTAACATCTCCTGAAAGCACATCTAGCTTAGTTGCGGTAACAGTTGCCCCATCTACAGCAAGTTTAACAATAGAGAGCAAACTAGCCCCTAAAGAGAGCCCAATATTTACAGGCACTCCTACGGCACCAACAGCTTCTGCGGGAACTAATACGACTCAGATAGCGACTACTGCGTTTGTTAATAGTGCAATTACGCTAGAGAATACTCTAGCTGAGATGGATGATGTTAACTTCACATCTCTGGGAGATAATGAGATTATACAATATGATACCTCCTCTTCTAAATGGTTAAACCAAACTTTGTCTGAAGCAGGAATTGCTTCTACTTCATCACTTACTTCTCATACTAGCGATACTAGTAATCCTCATAGTGTCACCGCTACTCAAGTCAACTTAGGAAATGTTACTAATGAGTCTAAGGGCACGATGTTTACTAACCCTGTTTTTACAGGGAATCCGACAGCTCCTACCCAAGTAGCAGGTAATAATAGTACACGTATTGCGTCTACAGAGTTTGTAGGCACAGCGATAAATAATCTTATTGGTGGAGCTGGCCCTGCTCTAGATACTCTTGTAGAAATTCAGACATCTTTAGGAAGTAATCCTACTTTAGCAGCTACTTTAACCAATTCAATAGCCCTTAAAGCACCTTTAGCGAGTCCTGCTCTTACAGGAACACCAACTGCACCTACAGCTAGTGCAGGTACTAACACTACACAGTTAGCAACTACAGCTTTTGTACTATCTAATTCTAATAGTTATGTACACCCAACGCACACTCAAAGAGGTCTTACGTTAGCTTCTAACGAAGTTTTAGCTTCTTTTACATCTGATACATCTGGACATGTAACTGGTATAACAAAGAGAACACTTACTTTAGCTAACCTTGGGTATACTGGAGATCCTGATGCTAACAAGTACGTTCACCCAACACACACTCAAAGAGGGCTTACGTTAGCTTCTAACGAAGTTTTAGCTTCTTTTACATCTGATACATCT
>CESM01026900.1_pt1 | contig 10683 bp, 3 predicted proteins | sample 361421 | NCBI WGS metagenome assembly CESM01 (sample SAMEA2622219, study PRJEB7988) | marine metagenome | isolation source: saline water (ENVO:00002010), including | reverse complement strand
TGATACAGAAATAGTCCAGTACAGAATCGGCCCTCCGTTTTGAGCATCATCCATTGCCCAATCAAGCCAGCCCTGAAATTGAACCGCTATACTAGTATTATTTGTGTTACCACCTAAATCTATAGTTGATGCAGTAATTAAGTGCCAACCGGGAGTAGAAGGTATTCCTAAAGTTGCGGAGAATAATTCTTCGGAATTACAAACAAAACTGATAGAAGATATTTCTGTTGAAAGCACTACAGTAGCTCCTTTTTCACAAGTTCCATTAACTAATCTAGATGGCTCTAGATTTGTAGTTCTATTTTCTATCTGAGTAATGTTTAATTTGGGAGAAATTGTATCACTTGTAACATATAATGTATAACTTTGAACATGGTCCAAGGCATTGATTTCCAAAAGGAATTCATTATCTCCTTCTTCTAATTCCAATTTCACTTCAATTACTGAAAGTCCTGGTTCAAAAGTTAAAATTTCTGAATTAGATGAAATTTGAGTTATATTAGCCCATTGTGCAGGCCCTCTTTGGAACATTAGCGATATCGAATCAGAACCTACTACAGTGCCATCCCAATTAGCCCAAACCTGGGTTGAATACAAAGAAGGAGGTAGCATAAATGACCTGCATTCTTTGACATAATTAGAATTATTTTGATTTTCAGTGTAGTCCCAAGCCTCAATACAGAATTCATGCACACCAGTGATTAGTAAATCAAAGAATTTACCACCATAACTTGAATTCCAATCTTGAATGATTTCGCCATTATGTGAAAACTGAAGATGTACGTCCTCATCTGAAATCCATGAAATACCCAGCCTATGATCCATCAACTGATTTTCGTCAACAGGGCTAATTGACCAATCAATACCTGGTAAAGTACGATCTAAAACTAATGGATAAGTGTATTGATTTGAATTATTTGCCCAGTCGATTAATTCAATTTCAAAGTAATACTCGCCATCACTTAAATTACCTAATTCGAGTAAAAATGGTTTGTATAACTCGGTAGTGAAAACTGCACCTAGGTTTTGTTGTGTAACAATAACAGATGATTCAGATTTACACTTTTCAATGACAAAATCATCGGAATTGGAAATTAAATCTAAACACATAGATTGTATATCGGGTGTGACTTCAAAGTATAATGAAGAATCTGTGACGTTAAGAGTTGGCCCTGACCAAGACCAATTTTCAAATCTATTTTCAGGGTTTTCAGAAGAGAAATACGACGAGAATATTTCAGGCTTAGAAGTATCTAAAACCACCTCAAACGAGCGGTTAAAGGCATTTCCTGCAGGATCTTCAACACTGAATAAGAATGTATTATTACCCCCAACTAAGTAACCACTTTTCGGCATCATAAAGGGACTATTCCAATTTAATTCCTGAGATTCATCGAGATTTATTTGGATGGTTGCATTGCCCGTTGAAGAAGTTTCAACAACCTCCCCATTGTGCCTTAATTCTGCATCCCACTCTGTTTGTATCTCTACAACTAAGAGTTCATCATTTGTGATCACTGGAATGTTTGAAACAACCATATTCGGAGCAGTTGTATCAAATTTTACTGAAAGCCAATCATTCGCATTCCGACCAGAAATGTCAGAAAGGCTGGCCTGATATTCATACCATTGTTCATTCTCCGGCAGAGTTGTATTAACCCAAATTTCCCTGAATAAACGACTGTCGTTACGTTCTATAAATTCGGATAAAGGCACTTCTACAGCAGATAGATTCCATAATATTCCAGAAAATCCACTATCTCCTGGCGGAAGTGTAGTATTGTTGAAACCAATCCAAGATAAATTCGCCAAAGAGAATCCACTTCCTATATCTTTGGCATGCAAAGAAATCGGTAATGCCACATTTGTCTGAGTCAAGTTATCAGGAGTAATGAAATTCAATTCAGGATTTAGATCAACTAACTCATAGATGAATGGCATTCTCATTTCAACACCATTTTCTAAATTGACATCGACATAACCCTGCCAGATTCCTTCCATACTAGGCATTTCAATTTCAATAGATAACTCAATCGCAGATTCAGGCACTTCTCCATTCAGAGCTGTAGAACCATTAGGCCACAGCACGCCTATTTCAGTAGAGTTTAGAGATGTTGAATTAGTTACTCTGAGTTTATCGCCGCCAACTATTTCCAAATCCATCCAAAAATTAACGCTTCCAGGAACTGACCAACCAAGAACTGCAACTGAATAATTACCATCATCTGGATCAACGATTATAATTGATTCATCTGAATTGCCTCCTCTTGAATTACCTATTTCCTCTCCCGAATCAAATACTCCATTTTGATCCTCATCTCTGAATAAATACAAATCCAAATCTGCATCTTCTGAGCAATCTATTTCCACCTCCAATTCAGACACATCTTGAAGACTGAAATTATGCCACCAAGAGGCTGACATTTTATCATTAGGATCGTCTTGGTAAGCCGTTTCGTTTGGCAAATAAAGGGGTTGAGTCCAACCAAATGAATTCACTGATTCAAGTGGCAATGGCATATTTGAAACAAGATGTACGCTATCATTACCACTACCCATTGACCAATCATCGACTACACGGTGGAAACCTGAACTTTCTGCAGCAACATAACCAATCGAAATATTCAATGGATTATCATTAGTACTAACTCCATGATTAACAGTATGTAAAACAAGCTGATGAAGTCCTGGTGATGCAGGAACTACCAATACTTCCTTTGAACCCCCTGTGTAAGTACCCCAATCATGACGTCCAGAATTCCTGTAATTATTTACTGATCTTTCTTCAATGTAGAAAGTAGAACTACCATAAGCATCAGGATCCTCATCAGTATATCCATGTGATTTTTGAGATAACCACATGACATCGACATCTGTCCATTGATTATCATCCCAATCAACTTCGATAAATGCAGCGCCGCCTGTAGAAAGGCTTTCTGGCCAATCAACAGTCATAATCCTCCAATCACCAGATTCAGCGCGCCAATTCCATCTTTGAGCTCCTGAAATCCATGATTCAGAATATAGAGTTTGGTTACTTACATTCCCATCAAGAGGTAATGGATCAATATCAAAGGGAGCGACCCAAGGAACATTGGTAACTACAGGAAGTGTCCAATCTCTATGAGAGTGATTTGCCATTGTACCGTTAGAATTTAGTTCAAAAGTACTTATTGAAATCCCATGTTGGTGCAAACCTGAGTCTGCATCCAAAGGTACAGAAACATAAAATTGAGCTTTTGTAACTGAATCGGCTGGCAAGGATATACTTCTTGGAGTACTTATCCAATTATCCAGATTCGATCCGAAAGCAGTCCAATCCCACTCTATACTCACATTAGGTAGACCAGAAGAAGAGACGTCTCTCCTAGATACACCAAGGAAAAGGCCGTCTTCCATATCATCAAACGGCAAACCGACCCTCAGTTCCGCTTGAGGACCATGCATATACCACTCTGCATATTCATCAAATTCACTAGATTCAGTCCAATCAACCTCATCAATCATTGAGTCATTATCCTCATCTATTGCCCAAAGCCCATCGCCATCATCATCACTCCAGCGATATAATTTAATCTCAATTCTCTCATCAGAAGATCTGTCTAAATCCGAGTCGAAAGCAGCATATTCGATTACCGCTCTAGCCCTAACTAAAACGGTCTCATTTGGCAATTGGAAGGTAGTATTGTTGACTACGTGAATTGGAATCAAAAGATCAGGACGGCTACTCTGATATCCATCCCACGTATCATTTGCACCCTCATCACTACCATTCCCAATACTAAGCCATTGACCGACAACATGTTTTAATGGCTCATGAGTAGTAGGCTCTAGGTCAAGAATTAGATCTGTATCACCAGTATTTGTAAACTCAAGTTCAAACTGTTGCGATTCGCCTTTGTTTAATACATTGATATTAGCATCCCTGTGTTGGCCCTCAAAAGTACCTGAATTCCATTGAGAAGGAGATACTGACCAACTTCCTGAATGTCCATCAATAGTAGCAGTTGCCCGACTAGCATTCAACCAACCACCCCCTTGAACAAATGGATCATAACCCCTATCATCAGCAGTTGATAGTATGAAATCTCTAAATTCCTGAGAATCAGGATACACTCCCTTCTTTTCCAGCCATGCTTCCTCAACTAAAGCAAGTAAACCAGCCGTTATGGGTGTTGCAAGACTTGTACCACCCCAAGTGGTAGTTGCCGAATTCCCATTATCTCGTAGATTAAGAGGTATATCACCAGACGCACTCCAACCAACTGCTACAATGTCAGGGTCCATTCTTCCGACAATATTTGGACCTCTATTATTCCAAGGTGCACTCTGCCCCCATAGATCATTAGTACGACTCGAAAATGCTCCAACTGAAAATATTCCTTGGGCAGCACCTGGTACCTTGACTGTTCCATAACCATGACCTCCATTTCCTATTGCAACTGCATAATGTGTTTGATTATTGTATACTCTAGTCAGCCAATCGAGATAAAGAGAATATGAATCCGCTCCAGAATCATCAATTGATGAATAACCGAAAGAAAAAGAACCGATATGTGGTTGGTCATTCCAAGATTCTTTATTGCCATCAACTCCTTCAGCAATCCAACGCCACCCATCTAAAGAATGCCCTCCTGAATAATGATTACCTATGCTAGCTATTGTTGCATTCGGAGACATACCTAGTACACTACCATCATCGACTTGCGCTTGAGCGGCTATTGCACTAGCGCACAATGTGCCATGAGAACCAGAATCTAACATAAATAGTGTCAAATTGCCTGACCCAGCTATTCTATCTGAATAGCCATGCCTTGCAGCATAGGTTTCAGCATAGGGAACACCATTCATTCCATCTGAAATCCAATATAACAATCCTGCAGAAACATCTCTTATACCATCTCCGTCCTCATCCAATCCCGCGGTTTCATTGCCTAATGTCATGTTTTCATCGTCACTAAAATCGTCATTCCGGTTTACATCAGGAATTACCATATCATAGATACCTGATGAAATGGTATCAACGACTATTATTGGTACATCACCACCCATCTGACTTCGAAGAGTACTATCAGGATGTTCACCAAGATGATAAACACCGGATTGAGATTGAGGAATACCAGAAATATTCAATCCTGAGATGTCTAATACCCCATCTGAATCATTGTCCCAATCGAGAGTTGAAGTGTCCGCATACCATGTATTTTTTGAAGGATAAGATTCGCCGTCGGCCAACCAATAATACATTGAATTATGATCAAACATCATCGGCCAGCCATGATAGGGTCCTCCATCAAGGATACGTGCCTGTGTGCCCTCAAGATCGGGGTGAGAAAAATCAACACCTGTGTCTGCAACGGCAACAACAATTCCCTCTCCAGAATAACCCCTTTCCCATGCATCAATTGCCCCATGGACTTCACCGGAACGAACTGTTAATGGTGATTTTTTAGAGTCTTCAAGTGGAGTTATGTCATAAGGTTCGGGACTATTTTTAGCATCAAGAATACCTATCACCCCGGGCACAGATGATAATTTGTCTAAAAATTGAGGATCAAGCCAAAATGTCCTATGATCTATTTTATTGTGAGAAGGATTTGTTGATTCCAATTTTTGATTATTTACAGCAGGAGCCTGTGACTCAGATTGCCCATTCTTTTGTTGCCAAATAGCAAGCTCCAGTATTGAATAGGTAATCACTGTCACTCTGAGTGATTCATGACTTTCAGAAGCACTCAATAGAAGAGTTGGTTCGATCCAGGGTTCTTGAGATACGTATGTATCATCTAGAAATGTCAATTCTCCTAGGAAATCATCATCTTGGTCCGACTCAGGAATATAATCAATAAACTCTGAACTAACTATCAAAGATGACAACGTAGTTGTCAACATTAGAGTAACCAGAGTCACCGCAAGACGTTCGCGCATGGCTGTCTGGAGTACCTTTCCCACTTGTAGGCTGCGGCTTGTCGGCCCGTCAAGTCCAAAGCAGATACCACACGCCATCAGGTTGGAGTCCCGTAGTGTAGTGGTCCATCATCTCAGGTTTTGGTCCTGGGGACCCTGGTTCAAATCCGGGCGGGACTACCAAAAATAATCCTACTTTATTCGTCGATTTTCTCAGGATATCTACTCAAATCACGAGTGATGTTCTTTTGATGAGATTCGAGGGTCCCCCCTCCAATTTCTAGCAATTTGGCATCTCTCCATAGCCTTTCGACTGTGTATTCTCCAACGTACCCATATCCACCCATAACTTGTATGGCTCTATCTGCGATATTTTTTGCGGCGGTAGTTCCAAACAATTTTACTCCATCAGTATCTAGGCGATTACCTGATTTGGAAAGGTCTGTATTCCTAGACGTATCATATACATAGGCCCTCATTGCTCTGTACTCAGCCCAGGATTCCCCTATATGGCGCTGAATCTGACCAAAATCACGTATTTGACTACCAAATGCTTCCCTCTCACTTGCATATTTATTCATTGCTGCAAGAGATCGACGGGCTATACCTAGACCCATGGCTGCTAATCCAATACGCTCTAACTCTAGATTGCGCATCATATGAATCATCGACTCACCGGGTTTACCTACAACATTTTCAGATGGAACTATGCAATCATCAAATACAAGTTCAGCGGTATTTGACGCCCTCATTCCAGATTTATCGTAAATTTTTTGACCAACTGAGAAACCGGGCATTCCATTCTCGACTAAAAAGGTAGTAATTTCAGCTCGGCCCTTAGAATCAGTACCTGTTCTTGCATACAACCAACATATGTCAGCAGGAGTGCCGTCTTCATCTATAGCTCCATTTGTGATCCACATTTTCCGGCCATTAATTACCCAATTACCATCAGAATTCAACTTAGCCGTGGTTTGCATCCCAAGTACGTCGGTACCATAACCGGGCTCACTCATAGCCATACAGCCAATCCATTCACCACTGCAAACCTTTGGTAAAATTCTTGATTTTTGAACCTCACTACCATTGAAAGCAAGATTATTGACCATTAATTGAGCGTGGGCAAGATATGCCAAACAGAACCCAGGGTCTGAATAACTTAGTTCTTCATTTACAATAGCTACTGCTGTAGCGTCCATTCCAGAACCACCGTACTGTTCGGGCACACTAATCCCGAGAAGACCATATTCTCCGAGTTTACGAAACAGGTCTAGATTGAATTTCTCATCTCTATCGTATTCGAGTGCTTGAGGTTCAACTTCCTCTTTAACGAAACTTCGAACCATTTCACGTAGCATACGATGCTCTTCAGTTGGGTTCGCGAGATCAATCGACTCCCAATCACTCATGATACTCGGAAGACGACTCGCCGTATGAGTGTTAGCGACATACGAGGTGTCAAAATATTAGGATTCAAGGAGTCACTCGACGAGAATCACGAGGGAATGGTATGGTTTCTCTAATGTGATCTGCACCAGTTAGCCATGCACAAACACGGTCAACTCCTAATCCGAAACCACCGTGAGGAACACCGCCATATCTTCTAATATCAATGTAGAATTCATACGCCTCACGGTCGTTTCCTTCTTCATCAATCCTATTGAGTATCTCTTCTTCAGACCAAGTACGCTCTCCACCACCAATTATTTCACCATAGCCCTCTGGCGCTAGAAGATCATGACATAAAACATACTTTGGATCTTCAGGATCTGGCCTATGATAGAATGGTTTGGCTATCCTTGGATAGTGAGTTAGGAAGTGAGGAACCTCAAAATTCTCTGTTAAGACCTTCTCTTTTGAATAATCTAGATCTTGGCCCCATTCAATCTCTACCCCCATACTTTGGAGAGTCTCTACAGCCTCATCATACCTCATTCGAGGGTATGAATTATCTGCATATCTTGCAATTAAATCCAAGTCTCTACCTAGACTTTCCAGTTCACTCTCTCGCTCCTCTAAAAGAGTTCTAGAGATATGTCTTACAACACCTTCACCGTGTGCCATAACATCTGAATTTGATGCCCAAGCAATTTCCATCTCAGCATGCCAAAATTCAGTCAGATGACGCCTTGTTCGGCTTTTTTCGGCGCGAAAGGAGGGCGCGATTGTGTAAAGCCTCTCAAGAGCTGGCATAGCAGCCTCAGCATATAGTTGCCAAGATTGTGTCAAGTAGGCCTTACGTCCAAAGTAAGGGACCTCAAACAAGGTACTGCCGCCCTCAACAGCACCAGCCACAAAGTTAGGTGCTTGATATTCTACAAATTCACGATCTCTAAAATATTGATGGATTGCTCCAAATACAGTTGAACGCAATTTCAACATCGTAGTCATACGCCCTGTTCTGAGATACAAGTGACGATTATCTAGAAGAAATTCAGTTTCCCCTCCATCTGCTTCCGTCATTGCAGACTCTGTAATAGGGAAGGGACGCTCTGGATTAACTGCACCAACAACCGTTGCACTGCTAACTTGAATCTCATGCCCGTGTTCTCTTTCAGTTGGCTGGACAATACCGTGAACAATGACACTTGCTTCTATCAATGACTCTTTCATTTCATCGAATATTTGATCTCCAACAGATTCACGCTTCACGACACACTGGACTGTACCTGTAGAATCCCTAAGAACGATGAAACGTATTTTATTGGAACCACGAGATCTGTGTATCCAGCCCTTGAGTTCGACTTCCTTGCCGTCGTACATACCGGCTCGCACATCACCTATCCATGTGTTCTTGGTCATGTGAACCCCAGCCTATCGACTAACTACTTGCATATCAAAGCCGCCCTAAGAGAAGATCTACGAGATAGCAATATGGCGGGTCTGACGGGGTTCGAACCCGCGACCGCCCGGTTAAGAGCCGGGTGCTCTACCTGACTAAGCTACAGACCCGACTTGCCGACTTGGCAGTCCTCTTTAATCAGAACGGTTCCAATATATGTTTAGCTTAATCTACCAATTGGATTTACAAGTGTCACAATACCGCCAGATGATGCCATCACTACTACGTCACATATGTCCACAAATAAACCAACTTCAACAACGCCGGCAATATTCAGAAGGTTTTGTTCCAAGTCTTTAGGGTTAAAAATCAAAGGTCCAAATGAGCAATCTAGTATATGACCTCCATTATCTGTAATAAATGGATCATCGCCCCCCCTAATAGATACCTTGCCCGAACAGATTTCAGCGATGCGCGAGGCTGTTCTTTCCCATTCAAATGGAACTACTTCAACTGGTAAATCAAATGACCCAAGAGTATCTACTTGTTTGCTATCGTCAGCGACAACTATCATACCATTACTTGACTGGGCCACAATTTTCTCCCTAGTCAAAGCGCCACCACCGCCTTTGATAAGAGAAAAATTCTGATCGAATTCATCGGCTCCATCAATTACAAGATCAAGTACTCCTGCATCGGCAAGAGTAACTAGCGGTATCCCTAAACTTTCAGCCAGTTCTCTAGTTGATTCACTAGTGGGGACTCCAACGACAGAAAGATTTTCTTCATTAATCAGGCGGCCTATTTCTATCACAGTATACTTCACTGTAGAACCTGTTCCCAGACCTAATTTCATCCCATTTTCGATGAAATTACAAGCGGCTATACCAGCCTCGCGCTTCAGCGCCTCGACGTCATTCACGTCTCTTCGAAGGGTCGAAGAGTCATGATCGTTGCCATTTCAAAGTTCAAGATAAATGACCGTGAAGTTCATTCGATAAGGCCTCACCCGCGTGCTGAGGGAGCAGGAGGGTCGCTGACAGTGTACGACACTGAGGAAAGTCCCCTCTCCAAGATACAAGTGGTCCGTCGTAAGCCGGAGGTCCGGGAGGGCCGGCTCTGTAATAGAAACGAACCGCACCAGGCGCACGATGATCCTGAAAAGGTGAGGTTTCCTGTCTGCGGATGGAACGAACAACCCCACTGGAGCAAGTCCAAGCAGGTCTGTAATGTATCAATAGGACCGGGTAGGATGCATAGTTGAATGCGACCAACCGAAAGGTGAACAGAAAGGGGCTTACTCCCTGCACCCTCACTCAAGTGTTGCATCCAGCACTGCTGATGTTTCTAATGCACCGGAATCATCGTAATCAAGCCAGGGCCCGAGGCCAGTTAGACGTGATCGTAACTCGTGCCACACCACTATCAAACTAGGTAATAGTATACTAGATGTTAGAAGTGCAAGAATCAGTAAAGACATCATTAGTACAAAGAAATTTTGTAAACCAGGGATTGCAACAAAAAGTCCCGCTGAAAGTCCTGCACAAGTAGTAGCAGTTGTTTCAAAAATAGTTTGACCGGTTCTAGATACTGATTTGACAATACCAGCAGGAGTCTCTCTTTCATCCTTTATTCGATCTACAATATGGATTGAATCATCAACTCCAATACCAAATACGAGAGTTCCGATCATTGCAGTGAAGAAATTGACATTGACAGAACCCTGACGCATAAGAAGAGGTTGCCAAAGTACGACCACTGCCACCGCTGCCATAGTGAATGTAGCCAACCTAGGAGACCTGAATAATATCATCATAGTAAAAAGAAGAATAATCATTGTCGCTATTGTAGTTTGACTTTGAGCCTTCTGAATGCCAGAATTGATATCTATACTAACCGGCAATCCTCCTGTTAACTTAGAATTGGTTACTCCTGTGAGATTGAAGGCGTAACAATTCAGTGCGTCTTGACATTGCGGCGTAACTTGTTGACCG
>CESM01224738.1_pt1 | contig 10700 bp, 8 predicted proteins | sample 361421 | NCBI WGS metagenome assembly CESM01 (sample SAMEA2622219, study PRJEB7988) | marine metagenome | isolation source: saline water (ENVO:00002010), including | reverse complement strand
AAATAAAATACATTTTTAGTTTTATTTTATTAATGTCGGTCATTATCTTGTTAATTGATCAACCAGACTTGGGACAATCAATATTATTAATAGGAAGTTGGGTTGCCACAGTTTTTATCTCTGGTGTTAGTTTAGTATATATTCTTATATTTTTTTCTCTTTTTCTTATTTCTTTAAGTTCGATATTATTTTTTTTACCTGAAAAATTTGGGTATATTATAAATCGATTAACCTCTTTCTTTGATCCAAATCAAGGAGATAGATTTCAATCATCATCTGCTTTAGATGCTATCAAACTTGGTGGCTTAACTGGTCAGGGAATGGGCGAGGGTATACTTAAAGAAAGTGTGCCTGAAGCTCATACTGACTATGTAATCGCAGTAATATCAGAAGAATATGGTTCAATAGTTTCTATAATAATATTAATTATTTTTTTATACATATCTTTTAGAATAATCAAAAATTGCTTTAATCAAGAAAATCAATTTTTAAAAATTGCATTGATTGGGCTAGCTTCATTGTTAATATTTCAAACATTTATTCATGCTGGTGTTAATACAAATTTATTACCAACTACCGGTATGACTTTGCCTTTTTTAAGTTACGGTGGATCTTCTTTGATTGGAAGTTCAATATTAGCCGGGTTAGTTTTAAACTATACTAAAAATAAAGTTTATTTGTATGACTAAAAAAAAAATATTGATCGCAACTGGTGGAACAGGTGGGCATATATTTCCCGCATATAGTTTAGCGAAGAATTTATTCAAAAAAAACTATATCATTAAATTGACTTTAGATAATAGAGGTTTGAAATTTTTAAAAGGAAGTGAGAATTTAAATGTAGTAAATATTCCCTCTTCACCACTTATTAAAAAAAATATTATTAAATTCATTTTTTCAATTTTTGCAATTTTTTATGCTACAATTAAATCCTTATTATTTTTAACTTTCAATAGACCAGCTATAGTTTTTGGTATGGGAGGTTATTCGTCTTTTCCAGTATGTATTGCTGCTTATTTTTTAAAAATAAAATTTGTTATTTATGAAAATAATCTAATTATTGGAAAAGCCAATAGATATCTATTACCTTTTGCAAAAAAAATATTTGTTTCTTACCAAGATTTAGAGGGTATACCTTATAAATATAAAAACAAAATGATTACAATAGGCAACATGATAAGGGAAGAAATAATAAATAGTCAAATCAACATAAATGAAAAAGATGAATTGAAAGACCTAAAAATTTTAGTTTTAGGTGGGAGTCAAGCTGCTGAGATTTTTGCTGAAAAATTACCTCCAATTTTTGAAAAAATTAAAAACTCAAAAATTTCAATAAAAATATATCAACAATGTCTAAATAAACAAACTGATCAATTATCTGAATTTTATAAGAAAGCTAAAATTGATCATGAGATATTTAATTTTAGTGATAACATTATTGATTATTACCTTAAAACAAACCTAGTAATCACTCGTTCTGGAGCTTCAGTATTAGGAGAATTACTAAATATCAAGATTCCTTTTATCTCAATACCCTTGCCATCTTCAGCAGATGATCATCAATACAAAAACGCTAAGTTTTATCAAAAAAAAGGTTATGGATATTTATTGGAAGAAAAAGATATAAACAATAAATTATATGATTTAATAACATCAATTTTTGAGGATAAATTTTTGATAAAAAATATTTTATATAATCAAAGGCAGTATTCTGACAAAAATATTTTTAGAAATTTAAATACGCAAATAGAAAAAATAATTAATGAAAAAAATTAATTTAGGTCAAAAAGATATAATACACTTTGTTGGTATTGGAGGTATAGGTATGAGTGGTTTAGCCCAAATAATGAAGAACATGGGTTTTAACATTCAAGGAAGCGATCAAAGTAAAAATAAAAATACAATTAGTTGTTCAAAATTTGGAATCAAGATATTTAATGGGCATTCATCTAATAATGTTAAAAAAGCAACGATACTGGTAAAATCAACTGCTATTAAAAACAATAATATTGAGCTCAAGTTTGCAAAAAAAAATAAAATACCAATTTATTCACGAGCTGAGGTTTTGGCTGATGTAGTTTCTCTTAAAAAAAATATAATAATCACTGGATCGCATGGAAAAACTACCACAACCTCATTAGTTTCAAAAATTTTGTCTGATCAAAAATTAGACCCAACTATAATAAATGGTGGTGTAATTAACTCTTTTAAAAGTAATGCAAAATTAGGTAAGGGAGACTGGGCTATCTTAGAAGCAGATGAGTCTGATGGAAGTTTTTTAAAATTACCAATCAACTATTCAATTGTAACCAATATCGATCATGAGCATCTTGATTATTATAAAAATTTTAAAAACTTGGAAAAATCATTTATTGAGTTTATCAAAAAAACACCGCCTACAGGAAAAGCAATAATTTGCATTGATAACTTAAATATTAAAAAAATTCTAAAAAAAATTAAAAATAAAAATATTATTTCATATGGTGAAAATATAAAGGCAGATTATCAAATTAAAAAAATAAGGTATAATTTTGATAGTACGACTTTTGATTTGAACCTCAAAGATAAAAGAAAAAAAAATAAAAATATTAAAAATATAACTGTCAAACTATTAGGTAAGCATAACGTGCTTAACGCAGCTGCTTCTTTTATACTATGCCTAAATTTAGGAGCTAATATTGGTCTAGCAAAGCGATCACTTAAACAGTTTTCTGGCGTGCAAAGAAGGATGACAAAAGTTTTTTTTAAAAATAAAAATGATTTTTATGATGATTATGCACATCATCCAACAGAAATTAAATCTATTTTAGAAGGAGTTCACAATGTAAATGCTAAAAGGAAAATTATAAGCATTTTTGAGCCTCACAGATATTCAAGAGCAATAACTTTAAAAAAAGAATTTTCAAAAGCTTTTATTAAATCTGATTTAGTAATTATATGTCCTTTGTATGCTGCTGGTGAAAGAAAAAATTCAAAATTCAATTTAACTAAATTTGCGGGTTTGATTGCAAAAAATTCAAACACTCAGGTCATTATTGTAAAAAATGAAATTGAATTGAGCAGTTATCTAAAAAAAAACTTAATAAATGATGAAATAATTATAGGTATGGGCGCAGGAGTAATTTCAAAATGGATGGCGGGACTTAAATATTCACTATGATTGAAGAAAATAATTTTTTAAAAAAATTTGGTAATAATTTAATTGAGAATGTTAAATTATCAAGTTACAGCTGGTTTAACCTAGGAGGAAATGCTGATTATTTTTTCAAAGCTAAAGACAAGCACTTTCTTAAGGAGTTTTTAATTGAAGCAAACAAAAAGAATTTAGAAACTGTAATTTTAGGAGCAGGTTCTAATACATTATTTAGAGATAATGGTGTTAGAGGAGCTGTTATAAAACTTGGTAAAGAATTTTCTTATGTAAAAAAAATTGAAGAAAATATTTTAGAAGTTGGAGCGGCAACACTTGATCGAAAGGTAGCTGATTTTGCAAAAGAAAACAATCTTACAGATTTGGAATTTTTATCTTGTATACCAGGATCCATTGGAGGAGCAGTAATTATGAACAGCGGATGTTACGATAGTGATATGTCAAAAGTACTTATATCTATTAATGTTTTAGACAAAGAAACAATGGTTGAGACAGAAATAGAGAGAAAAAATATTAAATTTGTATACAGGGGCGCAAATCTTTCAGAAAATTTTATAATTTTATCTGCAAAATTAAAATGTATGAAAGCAAAAAAAATCGATATCGAAAAAAAACAAAATGATTTTATTGAAAGAAAAAAACTGTCTCAACCAAGCCAAATCAAGACTTGTGGGAGCACTTTTAAAAATATAAATAATGATAAGAAAGCATGGATGTTAATAAAAGAAGCGGGGTGTGTAAATTTTTATGAGGGTGATGCAGCGATCTCCCAAAAACATTGTAATTTTTTTGTTAATAATGGAAAAGCCAAATCTAAGGATATAGAAAACTTAATGAAAAAAGTTAAACAGCGGGTGTTCGAAAAAACAGGAGTAAATCTAGAGTTGGAGATAAAAATTATTGGTGAATAAAAAAAAATTTAAAAATGTCTTAATGGTTTTGGGAGGCACTTCTGGAGAAAGAGAAGTAAGTTTAGATAGTGGTAAAGCGTGTATAAAGGCACTAAAAAAAAGAGGCTATAAAGTTTCATCATTCGACCCAAAAATAAAAAATTTCAATTTAATTAATAAGAAAAAATTTGATGTAATATTTAATGCATTACATGGACGTGATGGAGAAGATGGAGTTGCACAAAGTTATTTCGAATATTTAAAAATTCCATATACTCATTCAGGAGTTATTTCATCATTTAATGCAATGAATAAAGTTATTTCAAAAGAAATATTTATAAAAAATAAAATAAAAACACCAAAATATATTTTCTTAAAGAAAAATGAATTGGATAAAAAAAAAGTTTTTAAAGATATTCATTCAAAGAAAATTAAATTTCCAGTTGTTTTAAAACCAGTTAATGAGGGGTCTAGCCTAGGTGTTGAAATTTGCAAAAATGAAAAAAAATTTACTAAATTAATTAATCATTTATTTAAAAGGTATAATGAAATAATTTTAGAAGAATATATAGCAGGTCAAGAAATTCAAGCTGCAGTTATAAATGGAAACTCAATAGGTGCAATTGAACTTATTCCTAAAAGATTATTTTATGATTATAAAGCAAAATACACTAAGGAAGCAAAAACAAAGCACGTCATGCCTGCAAGATTATCTAAAAAAAAATATGGCGAAGTTTTAAAAATAGCAAGAAAAGCTCACAAAGTTTTAAATTGTAGAGGTGTAACAAGATCAGATTTTAAATTTTATAAAAATAATTTTTATCTATTAGAAATTAACACACAACCTGGTATGACTAACTTATCTCTGGTACCTGAAATAGCAAGTTATAAAGGTATAAATTTTGAAAATTTAGTTGAGAAAATTTTATTAGATGCAAGTATTAATAGATGAAAAAAAGAACTGTAATTGCTATTGCATTACTCATATTATTTTCAACAATTACTGCACAAAAAAAGATACAGATTACTACATTTAACTTAAAAGAGATTGAGATACTAAATAATTCTATTTTAAAAAAAAATGATTTAAAAAAAATATTAATACCTATTTATGATAAAAATCTTATTTTTTTAAGAAATGCAGAAATTGAGAAATTATTAATGCAAAATAGTTTTATAGATAGTTTTAAAATTAAAAAAAAATATCCTCAAACTTTAAAAATTGAAATTTTCGAAAAGAAACCAATTGGAATTCTTTTGTACAAGAAAAAAAAATTTTATTTAAGTGATAAGATAGAATTAATTGAATTCAATAATAATCAAAAATTTAAAGAGCTTCCTTATATTTTTGGTGATCATAAAAAGTTTAAACAACTATACTTTAATTTAAAAAATATAAATTTCCCCTTATATTCAATTAAAAAATATGTTTATTTTGAATCGGATAGGTGGAATTTAGAAACCATAGATAAAAAAATAATTAAGTTACCCTCTGAAAATTATAAAAAAAGTCTCAAGGAATATTTGAAGATTGAAAGTAAAAAAGACTTTAAAAAATATAATATTTTTGATTTTAGAGTCAAAAATCAACTTATTCTGAAGTAGAAAATGAATAAAAATTACTTAACTTTATTTATTGAGATCAGTAATTCGCACGTTTCTTTTTTAGTTGGAGAAAAAAATGATTACGGTAACTTTAAATTAAAATTTAAAACAGATATGCCTAGTAATGGTATTGAAGATAATAAAATTTTTGATTTAGAAAAAGCTTTTAATTTATTTAAAGAAAATATTTATCTGATCGAACAAAAATTTCAATACACTTTTAGAGAAATTATTTTAATTTTAGACCACTTTAATCCATCTTTTGTAAGTGTATCTGGATTTAAAAAATTAAATGGTTCTCAAGTTTTAAAAGAAAATATAACTTATATTTTGAATTCATTAAAATCTTATATTAATGAAATTGAGTCGAAAAAAACAATTTTGCATATTTTCAATTCTAAATTTTCTCTAGATAATAAAAAAGTTTTTAATTTACCTATTGGATTATTTGGAGATTTTTACTGTCATGAATTGTCTTTCACACTTATAAAAACTACAGATTTTAAAAATTTAGAAAATATTTTTTCAAAATGTAATTTGAAGATTAAAAAAATATTATTAAAAAGTTTTGTCAGTGGAGTAAATATAAGTGAAAATAATAAAAGTTTAGAAAATTTTTTTAATATTAAAATAAATGATAATTTTACTAAAATTTTTTATTTTGAGGATGACTCATTAAAGTTCGAACAAGAATTTAAGTTTGGTAGCGATATAATTATAAGAGACATATCTAAAATTACCTCAATTAAAAAAGAAACTGTAATTAATATCCTAGAAAAAATAGAATTTAGTGAAAATATGTCTGATGAGGATTTAGTAGAAAAAGATTTTTTTAAAGAAGATATCTACAAAAAGATTAAAAAAAAATTAGTTTTTGAAATAGCTTTTGCAAGAATTAAAGAGATTTCTGAAATTTTGCTATTTAAAAACATCAATTTTAAGCATCACAATAATTTTTCAAGAAATATTTTCTTAGAGATTGCCAATTTGACCAAACTAAAAAGTTTAAAAAAAATTTATAAACTTACATTTTCTACCAATAAAAATATTCAAGTTAACTTTTTAAATTATTTGAACTCTGAGAGCTTGCTAAAAACTGCAGATAAACTTGTTCATTTTGGTTGGAATAAAGAGGCTATACCAATCTCTAGCCCGAAAAAATCAATAATTACTAGGTTTTTTGAGAGCATATTTGGTTAGATTGTTATTTTTAGAAACATTAGTTGTTTTAAGATTAGACGTCATATTCTCTATAAACTTCCTACATGAAAAATATTCTTCAAAAAACGCTTGGTAATCCAATTAAATTTGCCGGAATAGGTCTTCATTCTGGACTTAGATCAGAGTTAACTATCAATCCAGCAGAGTCTAACAATGGCATTATTTTTAAAAGAACAGACCTTAAAAAAAACAACATTATAAAAGCTAATTACAAAAATGTTTCATCTGCTAAACTATGCACAACTCTTGAAAACGCTAGCGGAGCAAAAGTATCAACAGTAGAACATTTATTAGCTGCGCTTTATATCGCAGGAATTGATAATGCTTTAATAGAAATAAACAGTGAAGAAGTTCCAATTATGGATGGTTCTGCGAAAATTTTTTTAGAAACATTGCATAATAGTCAAATAGTGACTTTAAGCGCCAAGAGAAAATACCTTAAAATAAAAAATAAAATAGAATTAAAAGATGAAATAAGAACAATTTCAATTGAACCTAACAACGAGTCCCTTGAAGTTGATTTTCAATTAAATTACAAAAACAAAGTAATCGGCAATCAGAGAAACAAAGTAAATTTTCAAAAAGACGAGTTACAAGATGTGACAGATTCAAGAACCTTTTGTTTGTTCGAAGATATAGAAAAAATTAAAAAAATTGGTCTTGCTAAAGGAGGATCTTTAGATAATGCAGTAGTCGTTGATGAAAACAAAGTGTTAAATAATGGTGGGCTAAGAAATCAAAAAGAGTTTGTAAATCATAAAATTTTAGACTTAGTTGGTGATTTCCTATTATCTGGTTATAGAATATTAGGTAACGTAAAATGTTACCATGGAGGACACGAACTAACAAATTTATTTTTAAGGGAAATGCTAGATAATAATAAAGAAAATTTTTCTATTTTTGAGAGAGAAAATAATAAAGTAGTTAAAAAGATCTCTAAAGAACAATACACTCAAATAGCTGTAAACGCATAATAATTAATAGATTTTACCAATTTAAATAAATTTGTTAATAATCTACTAATGTCATTTAGAAACAAATTCTTTATAATTCTCACATCAATCATTCTTCTATCTGCCTGTTCAAAAAAAGAACCAGTATATGTTCCAACTGAAAAAACTAATCCATACACTGTATATCAAACAGCTTACGAGGCATTCAAAAAAGGGGACTATTTTTTTGCTTCAAAAAAATTTTTTGAGTCAGAGCTCAATTTTACTATTTTAGAATATTCGGCAAAAGCCTCAATAATGGGGAGTTATAGTCTATATGGAATTAATTTTTTTGATGAAGCATTAATTAATTTAGAAAGATTTTTGAAGCAATACCCAGCGGATAAGAACGTACCATATGCTCATTACTTGATAGCTATTATCTATTATGAACAGATCACGGATGAAAAAAAAGATATGGAACCATTATTAAAAGCGAAAAGTAAGATAGAATTTTTTTTAGAAAATTATCCTGATAATGAATACGCAATAGATTTGCAATTTAAAAAAAATTTAATAATTAATCAAATGGCTGCCAAAGAGTTGTACATAGCAAGATATTATATATCTGTACAAAAATGGATACCAGCTATTAATCGATTAAAAAATATTGTTGATAAATATGATCAAACAATATTTATAGAGGAAGCATTGCATAGATTAGTCGAAATTTACTATTTAATAGGATTAGAAAATAAAGCAAATAAATATGCAAAAATTTTAGGGTATAACTACAATTCCAGCCAATGGTTTGAACAATCATATAAAATACTAAACAAAGACTACGAAATCATTAGAAATAAAGACATGAGAGCAGAAAAAGATAATATTATTCAAAAGATAATTAAAAAAATTAAATGATAAAGTAGATAATTTTTAATGAAATCTAACTTTGACATAACTAAAGAATTTAAAGAAAAATTCAAAGAACTTAAAAAACATAACGATCTATATTATAATCAAGACAAGCCCTCCATCAGTGATGCAGTTTATGATAGCTTAAAAAAAAATCTCTTTACATTAGAGAATAAATATAAATTTTTAAGTAAACTAAAATTGCTTGATAAAATTGTCGGTTCCACGCCAACAAATAAATTTAAAAAAATAAAACACTTAAGCCCGATGTTATCTCTAGCAAATGCTTTTGATAAAAAAGATATGCAAGATTTTGATAAAAAAATTAAAAATTTTTTAAATTTTTCTAAAGAAAACATTGAGTATTTTTCTGAACCAAAAATAGATGGAATATCAGCCACCTTAGTTTATGAAAATGGAGTTCTTATAAAAGGCTTGTCCAGAGGCGATGGGACTATTGGTGAAGATATTCTAAAAAATCTTAATACAATAGACAATATACCAAAAAAAATAATTGATGATAATCTTCCAGAGATATTAGAGGTCAGATGTGAAATTTATATAAGTAAAAAAAATTTTAATAAGATTAAAAGTAATTTTGCAAATCCAAGGAATGCTGCTGGCGGATCGTTAAGACAGAAAGACCCAAGAGAAACTGCAAAAATCCCTCTTCAATATTTTGCTTACGGTTTTGGACTGATAAAGCCAATGATATTTAAAAAACAGTCTGAATTTTTAGATAAAATTAGAGCATGGGGTTTTCAGATTAATCCATTAGTTAAAATTACCAGCACCATTAATGAAATCGAGGATCAACATTCTAAAATCGATCAACTTAGATCGTCATTAGATTATGATATTGATGGTCTAGTTTATAAAGTCAATGATTTAACATTACAAAAAAGATTGGGAAATACTTCGAATTCTCCTAGATGGGCAATAGCTTATAAATTTTCTGCAGAAAAAGCTGTAACCAAAATTAAAGATATCATTATACAAGTTGGAAGGACTGGCGCAATCACACCAGTTGCAAAAGTGGATCCGGTGACAGTTGGAGGCGTTGTTGTATCAAATGCTACGTTACATAACGAAGATGAAATAATTAGAAAAGATATAAGAATAGGGGATACAATCAAAATACAAAGAGCCGGTGACGTAATTCCTCAAGTAGTTTCAGTTGATCTATCAAAAAGAGAAAGTAGTTCAAAAAAATACTCTTTTCCAAAAAAATGCCTTTGTGGAGCAGAAACTAAAAAAGAACTTAGTAAAAATACAAAAAAACAAGATGCCGTCAGAAGGTGTATTAAAGGATATGATTGTAGATTTATTGCTAAGGAAAAACTAAAACACATTGTTTCAAAAGAAGCTTTTAATATAGAAGGCTTTGGAAAAAAAGTAATAGAACAATTTTGGGACTTAAATTTGATAAGAGAACCAGCTGATATTTTTAGGCTGAGTTTTGATGAAATTGAGACTTTAGAAGGTTGGGGAAAACTTTCAATAAACAATCTAAAAAAGGCTATTTTAAAATCACAAATGATTTCTTTAGAAAAATTTATTTTTTCTATTGGTATTAGACATATTGGCCAAGAGAATGCTAAAATTTTAGCAAGTTTTTTTGGATCAATAAAGGAATTTACAAAACTTTTTGAATTTAAAAGTAGGAAGAATTTACTTAAGAATTTAAAAGATCTAGATGGTATTGGAGAAACTCAAATCACCTCTATAAATAATTTTTTTAATAATTCCACCAACATTAAGATAACAAAAGAATTAATTAAAAAATTAAATATAAAAAGTTTTTCGATGCCCAAAGTTAATGGAAGACTCTCGAATAAAAAACTAATGTTTACGGGAGGATTTCAAAATATGAGTAGATCAGAAGCAAAAGCTATTGCAGAAAATAACGGTGGAAAGGTATTAGGTTCAATTTCTAAAAAACTTGATTTTTTAATTGTAGGCAGCTCTAAGCCAACAAAAAAAAAA
>CESM01007162.1_pt1 | contig 10703 bp, 10 predicted proteins | sample 361421 | NCBI WGS metagenome assembly CESM01 (sample SAMEA2622219, study PRJEB7988) | marine metagenome | isolation source: saline water (ENVO:00002010), including | reverse complement strand
CTGCGATAGTAATGATCGCTGGTGGTGGAGGAGGTGGCGGAGGTCACCAAAGTTCACACGGTGGTTCTGGTGGCGGTTCATCTGGTGGTGACGCTTCAGGTACTCACGCAGGAGAAGGTGGTTCTCAAACTGCTGGAGGTACAGGCGCTAACGGTGCTCAATCTGGTGGTCTATTATATGGTGGTAAAGCAAAAGGTCCACAAAACGGTGGTGGTGGAGGCGCTGGATATTACGGAGGTGCTGGAGGTGGTCACTCATCTGGTCCTCACGGTGCTGGTGGTGGTGGTTCAGGATATGTGGGAAACCCACAAGTTTCGTCTGCAACAAGCACTGCTGGTAGTTCAACACAAACTGCTCAAAATAAACCAAGTCCCCTATATGTGGCATGTACTGCTGAAGGTGGTACAGCTCCATCAAGTAATGCTTCTGGATTAGATGGTGAAAATGGATATATTTTAATGACAGGAACTCTTGTTGGTATAGGCGCTACAGCGTCTTCTACAACAATCGTATCAAACGCTTTTGCTTCTGGTACGGTACCTACTACATCAAGGATTGTAGTATTTGAAGAAGATGAAGACTCACCTACATTAAATACTGACATTATCGCTTCTATCAGTAGAGATGGTGGTAGTAATTTTACAACTGCAACATTATCAGATTCAGGATATGTGACAGGTGCAAGTGGACAAAGAATTTTAACTGGTCAAGCAACGATCTCTGGACAACCCTCTGGTCAGTCTATGAGATGGAAACTTGCTTTGGCTAATAATAAAGTGAAGATACACGGTGTATCTTTACAATGGGCTTAAGGAGAATAAATGGTACAAAGAATAACAAAAGTAGGAACTAGACCTCAAGCAGGTGCAAAGATTAAGATTGTTTCAGGCGCTGATAAAGACAAAAATCTCATCAAGTTAGATGATAACCAAGATAACGTCTATGACCCTAATAAAGAGGGTGAAACAAGAAAAATCAATAACGCAACTGGTTATTTTGGAACAAAGATTAGTTAATAGGGAATAAATAGTCATATGGCAATATCTAAAATTAAAACAGGTTCAATAGCAGACAGCGCTATCACAACATCAAAGATTTCTGATGGCACAATTGTCAATGCTGACATAAGTCCAAGTGCGGCTATTGCTGCTAATAAAACGGTTATATGTACATCAATTACAGATACAAACACATTTAATATCTCACTATTAGGATTTAAGATGGCAGTCAATGAAGGCTTGACCGTGTTTAATTTAATAGATGGTGTGGTCGATGAATTCCATGATGAGTCTGGTACAGACGAAGCAGAGGGTTCAAATGACCATTATGACGCTACAAACGATTTATATACTAACAATGCTTCTGCAACATGTGTATCAGCAGGATTTACTATGACATCCGTGACTGAAGAGGACACATCCGAGGCAGGTAATAATCCTACTCAAGGAACTGCAACATCTGCTGTGTTCACGGTGCCTTTAGGTATGACAAGTATGGCTGCTAAAGTTTGGGGCGGTGGCGGAGGTCACGCTGGTAATGGTAATGGCGGTGGCGGTGGTTTCGTTTCAGGAACCGTTGCTGTAACCCCAGGACAATCTATATACATTGTTGCTGGTGAGGGTGCTTTAGGTGGTAATGGTAGTACACCTGGTGGGCCAACATCTGGAGGTGTTAAAGGTGGTGCAGTCGGCGGTGGTAACGTCACAGAACCTTGTAATGCTTGGGGTGGTGGTGGAGGAGGTGCAGGTTTAGTTTCAACTGACCCTTATGGTCCTACTGCAAGACAAGCCCCTAGTCCAAGGACAGTTTCAGGAACAGTATTAGTCGCTGCTGGTGGTGGCGGAGGTGCTAACCAAGGTGCTGGTGGTGCTGGTGGAGGTCTTACTGGTGACGCAGGTGACACATCAACAGAACAAACAAACGCAGAGGAATCAAACGGTGGTGGAGGAGACCAAGAACAAGGTGGTCAAGGAGGCTCTACTGGAAGTGCTCAATCAGGTGCTTTCTTATATGGTGGTAATGGTGCACCCGTTTATGGTTCAGGTGGTGGTTCAGGATTTTTTGGTGGTGGTGGTGGAGGATCAAGTAGTCCTCAACACTTAGGTGGTGGCGGAGGTTCATCATATTATGGTAACCCAGCTGTCACATCTGGTGCAACTGAAGAAGGTAACCTAACAGAAGGTGGTGGAGTAGCTGACCCAGCATATGTTGCTGGTACAAACGAAGGAGTGGTTGACGCTCCTGGCGAAGATGGATATGTTCTATTAACTGGTTCAGGAACATCATTTGGTGGCCCAGGTGGTGGTGCAACGACAATCATATCTAATGCTTTTACTTCAACTACCGTGCCAACGAGTTCTCGTATTGTAGTATTTGAGGAAAACGTAGATTCACCTACTTTAAATACAGATATTATTGCTTCAGTAAGTAGAGATAATGGTTCTACATACACAGCTGCAACACTGGCAGATTCAGGATATGTGACAGGCAGTTCAGGACAAAGAATTTTAACAGGTCAGGCTACTATAAGTGGTCAACCGTCAGGTCAATCAATGAGATGGAAACTGGCATTAGCAAACAACACCGTTAAGATACACGGTGTATCTTTACAATGGGCTTAGGAGAATATTAAAATATGGCATATATAGGAAGAGGACCAGTCACAGGAAGTTTTGAGAAACAGACATTTACTGCTGACGGCTCTACAACTACATTTACTTTGAATTACACGGTAGGCTCATCAAGTGCTTTACTAGTTTCAGTATCTGGTGTATTACAAGAACCAGAAGTAGCTTACAATATTGCAAGTGGTGGTACAACAATAGTATTTACAGGTGCTCCAGAATCTGGTGAGACAATATTCGTTGTATTTTTAGGTGTCGCTTATGACGCAGGTACGATATTAGGTACAGGAGCAATAACAGGTCAAACAGAATTAGCTGAACAAGCAGCTGATGGAGACTTCTTATTGATATACGATACATCTGCTGCTTCATTAAAAAAAATACAGAAATCTAATATTGCAACTACATTAGCATATTCAGTAAATGCAAATTTAACAGGTGATGGTTCAACAACAGGTTTTACAATCGGTACTAGTAGTAGAACACAAAACGATATTCTAGTAACCGTAAATGGTGTAGTATTTCATCCTAGTGATGACTATACACTATCAGGAACAACACTAACTTTCAGTACTCCACCAAGTGATAGTGCTGAGATAAGAGTGAGGTATCTACCAATCTAAGGAGATAAATAGAAATATGGGACTAAAAACAAGATTACTTGCTTCTGGAAAAACTGAAGACAATGAATTTAACATATCACTATTAGGATTTAAGATAGCAGTAAACGATGGTTTGACTGTATTTAATCTAGTAGATGGTGTTGTAGATGAGTTCCACGATGAAAGTGGCACAGACGAAGCTGAAGGTACAAACGATAGATATTTAGCAGATTGTGACGCTTATACAAATACATCTTTGACACCTGGTACTTTCTCTGCAGGTTTCACAACAACTACTGTCACAGAGGCAGATACATCAACAGCACAATCTCAACCTGCTGCTGGTTCATACACAGTTCCTTGTGGAATGACAGCTGCAAATATTAAACTATTTGGCGCTGGTGGTGGTTCAGGACAGGCTTCTGGTAGTCCTACACTAGGTTATGGTGGTGGTGGAGGTTATACTGAAGGTACACTTGCTGTCACAGCAGGTCAAGTTTTAGACGTTTATGTAGGAGAAGGTGGTAATTCTGGTGGAAGTGGAAGTAGTGAGGCATTTTTTCAAGGAGGTGCAAGAGGACCTCATGGTGGTAACGGAGCTGGTGGTACTTTTGTGACCGTAGGCGAAGTAGATTTAACTCCCGCTGCTGCTCCATTGGCACCATCAATCGCTCTAGCTGCTGGTGGTGGCGGAGGCGGTGGAGGCTCATACGGCTCTGGTGGTGGAGGTGGTGGTGGCCTAACAGGCTGTGCAGGTGAATCTCAATCAGAACAAACAAATAGATCAAACGGACAAACAGGTGGTGGTGGAGACCAAGAACAAGGCGGTCAAGGTGGATGTACTAGTAATGCAGGTCAGTCAGGATCATTTTTAGTTGGTGGTAATGGTGGTAACGCAGGCGGCGGTGGTGGATTCTACGGCGGCGGCGGTGGAGGAGGCGGTAACGCTTCCCACGGTGGTGGAGGAGGTGGTGGATCATCTTATTATGGTCACCCACAGATAACATCAGGCGCAACTGAAGAAGCTGAAGGCCCAGTAGGTGGTGGTGACTCAAATGAATCAGGCGCAGCTAATCCAGATTTCAACGAATCATCTGAATATGGTGAAGGAGGAGCACCTGGTGGTCAAAATGCAGGTAATGATGGTTTTGTCTTAATCTCAGGTTCAGGAAGTGTTCCTTCCCCTGGAGGTTCAACGACAATCGTATCAAATGCTTTTTCAACTTCAGGAATAGTACCTACAACAAGTAGAATAGTCGTATTCCAAGAGAACGTAGATAGTATAACTTTAAATACAGACGTTGTTGCTTCAATCAGTAGAGATGGAGGATCAAACTTCACAACTGCAACATTATCAGATTCAGGTTATATCACTGGATCATCAGGACAAAGAATTTTAACAGGACAAGCAGTGGTCTCAGGACAACCTAGTGGTCAGTCTATGAGATGGAAACTCGCATTAGCAAATAATACAAGTAAGATACATGGTGTATCTTTACAATGGAGTTAATCAATGGCTTTAACTAGGATAACCACTAAGGGTATCACAGATAGTGCTGTCACGGAAGATAAGATAGCAAATTCAAATGTCACTACGGCAAAGATTGCTCCTAGTGCTGTCGAGTCATCTGAAATAGGTGATGGTACGGTTACGGTTACTGATTTAGCCAATCCATTAGATTTATCGCCTAAGACGGTGACATTAGCAGGCTCTACGGTCTCTGCTTTAAAAAGACCTGTCGAAGATAATATCGCATTATTAGGATTTAAGATGGCTGTCAATGATGGCCTTACAGTATTCAATTTAGTAGATGGCGTGGTTGATGAGTTCCATGATGAGTCTGGTACAGACGAAGCAGAGGGTTCAAATGATTTATATTGTGCCTCTAACGATCACTATGTCAACTCTACTCAACCTCAAGGTGTTTCTGCTTGTGTATCTGCAGGATTCACAACAAGTTCGGTAACTGAGGAAGATACTTCAGAAGCTGGAACAGATGAATCACCTACACCAGGACCAGCAATTAATGCTAGAGGTGAGTCAGGTGTTGGTACGGTTGGTAAATTTACAGTACCTTCTGGCGTAAGTGCATTAGGTATTAGTGTTTGGGGTGCAGGTGGTCCTAAGTTTGACGGCCCTGGCGGTGGAGGTGGTTTCGCTACAGGAACACTTGCTGTCACAGCTGGTCAAGCTTTTGATGTAGTTGTCGGAGAAGCAGGACATCCACAGACATCATTATGTACTCCTTATTCAATAGGACAAGGTGTACCAAGTTTAGGTGGTGGAGGTTCAGGTGCAAACTCAACACCTTTAGGAAATTTAGGTGCTGGAGGTGGTGGTTTAACAGGAGTATTTACATGTAATGCTTGTCCTCAGGAAAAATTAACAGATAATGGTCCATCTATACCTGCTCCTTCAGTTATTATAGTTGGAGGCGGTGGTGGAGGCGCAGCTCATAGTGGTGGCGCTTCTGGTGGTGCTGGTGGTGGATTAACAGGACAAGACGGAACAGGTTCAGGTGGGGGAGGTGAAGGTGGTTCTCAAACTGCTGGAGGTTCTTCGCCGTTACCAACACCAGGTCCAGAGTCAGGTTTTTTAATAGGTGCTGCTGCTGGTAGAAATACTAGTAGATCCCCAGCTGTTTCAGGAGGCGCTGGTGGAGGTGGTTATTATGGTGGTGGTAGTGGAGGAGGTTCAGGTCCTTCTACTGCTGGTGGTGGGGGAGGTTCTTCATTTATAGGACATCCTCAGATAACTTCAGGTTCAACAGAAGCTGGCGATGGTGCAGAGGGTGGTGGAGACGCTGTGCCTACATATTCTGCTCCTTTAAGTGATAACGGAATGAATTTAGGTGGTCCTAAAGTGGCTTGCCAACCAGCTGGTGGTGATGGATTTGTATTATTCACTGCTTCATTACCTGCTACGACAACTTCAACAACGATAGTATCAACTGCTTTTGCTGCTGGTTCAGTACCAACATCATCTCGTATAGTGGTATTTGAAGAAAACGTAGCTACACCAACATTAAATACAGATATTATTGCCTCTATTAGTAGAGATGGTGGATCAAACTTCACAACTGCAACTTTGAGTGACTCAGGTTATGTCACAGGTAGTTCAGGACAAAGAATTTTAACAGGAACAGCGACAATTTCTGGTCAACCTAGTGGTCAATCAATGAGATGGAAACTGGCGTTGGCTAATAATACAGTAAAAATACATGGCGTTGCTCTTCAATGGAGTTAACGCATGGCATTAAATAAACTAGTCACAAAAGCAATCAAAGACTCAGAAATCAAAACAGATAATTTTAATAATCAAGCTGTTATTACTGCAAAGATAGGACCTAGTGCTGTTGAGTCATCAGAGATAAATGATGGCACAGTCGCAGCTGCAGATTTAGCGTCAAGTTTAGATTTATCTTCTAAGACGGTTACTTTACCTAGTAGTGCTGTAAATTTTGATAAAGAATATTTTAATATTGCTCTATTAGGATTTAAGATGGCTGTTAATGAAAGTTTAACAGTATTCAATCTTATAGATGGTGTAGTAGATGAATTCCATGATGAATCAGGAACAGATGAGGCAGAGGGTTCAAATGATTTATATAATGCAACAGATGATTACTACATAAACTCTACACAACCCGATGGACAATCATCATCATTCTCTGCTGGATTTACAACTACAACTGTCACAGAGGCAGATACATCAACTGCAGGTACTAATCCTGCTCGTGGTAATTCAGCGACAGGTGCATTTACAGTTCCCACTGGCGTCACATCCGTAAGTTTTGTTCTTACAGGTGCTGGTGGAGGTTTTAGAGGTAATGCACGTTATGGTCCAGGTAGTGCTGGAGGTGGTCTGACAACAGGTAACCTGGCTGTCACAGCTGGTCAAGTTCTTTATGTCGGTGCTGGTGAAGGTGGTGAAGGTGGATCATCTGCTTCAGAAAGAGGTGGTGGTTTTGGTGGTGGTAATGGGCATGATTGTAGAGGTGGTGGTGGAGGAGGTTTCTCAGGAATATTTTCTCATCCATACTCTGTGACATCGCCAGGTTCTGCTGGTAGTTTACCCTCACCTTCAAGTGTAATTGCGATAGGCGCTGGTGGTGGAGGTTCTTCAAATTCAGGTGGAGGTGGTGCTGGTGGTGGTTTAACTGGTTGCAATGCAGCTGGAGCTGAACAGACAGATAGAGCAAGTGGTTATGGTTCTGGTGCTGCTGGAGGTGGAGACCAAGAACAAGGTGGTCAAGGTGGTGACTCACCTGGTACTGCAGGACAAAATGGTGCATTCCTATATGGTGGTAAAGGTGGAGATTTTGGTGCTGGAGGTGGTGGAGGCTACTATGGTGGAGGTGGTGGCGATAAAGGCTCACCACAAGGTTATTATGGCGGTGGAGGTGGAGGCTCTGCGTATTATGGTCACCCACAGATTACCTCAGGTGCAACTGAAGAAGGGTCTGATAATGAGAGTGGTGCTGTTGCTCACCCACTATATACAGCAGATACAGGAGAAGGATTTGATAATACACCTCAAGGACATACTGATCCATCTAACGGATCAGGTGAAGATGGTTTTGCTTTAATAACTGCAACATTACCTGCTACTGCAACAACAACAACAATAGTTTCTAATACTTTCTCTGCTACAAGTGTTCCTACATCAAGTAGGATAGTCGTCTTTGAAGAAAATGTGGATTCACCTACATTAAATACTGACATTATTGCTAGTATAAGTAGAGATGGTGGGAGTAATTTTACGACTGCAACTTTGACTGATAGTGGTTATGTCACAGGCGCTAGTGGTCAAAGAATATTAACAGGTCAGGCTACAATAAGTGGTCAACCTAGTGGACAAAATATGAGATGGAAACTGGCGTTGGCTAATAATCAAGTTAAGATACACGGAGTTTCGTTATCCTGGGCATAGATAAATAATACTATATTATGATTATACATGAGGGTTACAATAGAGTAATCTATATACACATTCCAAGATGTGCTGGCAGACACGTCACTGCTTATTTTAAAAATCATCACATAACAGAATCAAATTATGATACATTTATTGATGACCATTTTGAACAAGCTCACGCTAAGATAGATTATTATAAAGATTACAACTATAAAAACTTTACGGTTGTTAGAAATCCATTTGATAGATTTGAGTCAACATTAAAAAGATGTTTGCCATATTGTAATTTATCTTTAAATACGTTTGAAAATGTTAAAGATTATGATACATTTTTAAAGTATCTAAATATAATGAAGAACACAAAGACATTAGGACAATTTTTTGAAAAACAAGTTAACTTTATAAACAAAGATACATATATATGGAAACTTGAAGATAGTTTAGGAGATAATTTTTTAAGATGGTTAAAAGATAATTTTGATTTAAATACAAGTATTAGAAATCCTAAGTATTTAGCTTGGCCAGATGACTTTAACGAAGTAAAAGTTTCTAATGAAACCAAAGATTATATAAAAGAATATTATGAAGAAGATTATAAAAGATTTAAATATTGAAGTATTAGATATACCATTTCCTAAAGATTCAAATAAACAAATTCTTTCTTATCTAACAGGACATACTTCTTGGAACTTTGCTACAGATTTAGGACAGGATCATTTAATAATGAATAATATAACTAAGCCAAATGGTAATGATTATGGATTTTATAGAAGAACATTTGGTGACGTACCTCAAAATCAACATGACGCATTTTTAAATACCATGGCTCAAACAATTAAATTTATGATTGATGAAAAGAGTGATTTTAATATAGGGCCAATACAAAGAATATATTGGAACATGTATGTAAATTCTTCTACTATGGTTCATCATAGAGATAAAGAGATAAAAGATAATTGTATAAGTATTGTTTATAATCTACATAATAATGATGGTGGAACAAATTTTTACGATTACAAAACAATAACAAGTAAAGAGAGTCAAGCTCTTGTATTTAAGAGTGAGATATTACATAAAGGTGTTGCACCAAAAAAAATACCTTTTAGATTTTGTTTAAATATGGTCTGTAAAAACAATGATTAAAGTTTTTGATAGTATAGATGAGTCTCAATCAAAAAAGATAGAGAGTTTATTATTAGGCGATAATTTTGCATGGTTTTATAATGAAGGTAGTATCCTAGATGATGATTTAATAATTAAACATAAAAATAATTTAGATACACCACAATTTACTCACACAATATTAACTGAGAATGGTAAAGTCAACTCTGAACATTATGACCTAATTAATTATTTGTTCAATCTATTTGTATCAGAGCCTGTTAATTTTTTTAGAATCAAATGCAATCTTTTATTACAAAATAATAAAACAAAAAAGGTAAATCATCAAATACCACATATAGATAATGATAATGATGAATATTACTCTTTGATATATTATGTTAATGATACAGATGGCGACACGATACTTTTTGATAATGATTTGAGAATTACAAAAAAGATAACACCACAGAAAGGTAAAGCAATTTTATTTAAATCTAATACACTTCACGCAGCTTGTAATCCGATTGAGAGTTATAAGAGGAGTGTAATCAACTTTGTTTTTAGATATAAATAATAATAAGTGAGGATATAATATGGCAGATAAAATAATAACAAAAGTACCTGAGAATTATGCGTGGGAAGTACACAACCTACAAGCATACGCAGATAAGAAAGCAGCCTTAGCTAGAGGCGAAATAACAGAATTAGAATTAAAAGAATTTGAATTTAAATATAGAGAAAATGCGGAACAAAGAGAACAGCGTTGGAGAAGAGAGCATATTATGAGAGAAATGGAAAGAGATAATGCCAAACATTATTCAGATTTTAAAGACAACCCAAAAGGTTTCTTATCTAAGATGGCTGACATGGGTAGAGCTGTGTCTGAATGGTGGGTAAGAAGACCTCAGAAACCTGTACCTGGAAAAGGTAAGTTAGTTCAAAATTCTATAACAGGTGCTTGGCAACAGGAATACAGACCTAGTAAATCAATGAACATGAGAGCATGGTTAGACGCTGCTAATCAAGGCAAGGTTATGAAACATATGAATCCTCAAGGTAAGTCTTTAGATAGAGAACCTACTGAAGAAGAAAAAGGTATTAGCGCTGAGATGAAAAATGAAAGAGGTAAAAAAGTTTGGCAGTGGTTATTAAAAGAAACAGATAACTTCGGTAGAGGTTGGACTGATCCTAAATGGGGTAAACTCTATAAAGGAGAACCTGGTAGAGGTGGCCACCGTAGGAAAGTTGGTAAATACTCTATTAAATAAATTATGGATTATATTATACATGATGATTTTTTTGAGAATCCTGACAATATAAGAAAAGAAGCTTTATCAAAAAAATTCTATACAAAAGAAAATCACCCTTACGACATATTTTCATTTCCTGGATATAGGACAGATTATTTTAATGATATAGACTCACAATTTTATAATACAATACATGATAAAATAA
>CESM01009906.1_pt1 | contig 10737 bp, 19 predicted proteins | sample 361421 | NCBI WGS metagenome assembly CESM01 (sample SAMEA2622219, study PRJEB7988) | marine metagenome | isolation source: saline water (ENVO:00002010), including | reverse complement strand
GTTACACATATTAATATAGTTAGAAAAGATATTGTCCGACAAGTCTATGTCGAATATCTTTCTGTTATATCTAAGGATACTGCTTACGTGTCTATCTTCTTTGTAGTGCTTATCTAAATGCACGGCAGTCATATTACTGCTTTTAGGATCACCATTGTCTTGTGTGTCCTGACTAAACTTGTTAAGATAGTTTATTTCAGAAAATACACTTGGAAGTTCTGCTTCATCAAAGTAATTGTTTATGATTGTATGTACAAACGGAACCTTGTATGTATTAACTTGCATTGAACTGATTGAACACTTGGTTTACTTGTTGTGTACATCTTACGAATGTTGTACACTTAGGCATATCCTTTAGACGTCTTGCACCAATGTAAGTACAAGCAGATCTAACACCGCCAAGTATTTCAGTTATTGTTGCTTCTACAGGACCTTTATGTGGTAAGTGTACCACTTTACCTTCTGCACCACGATATCCATCTTTTCTACGACCGTGTCTTGACATAGCTTCATCTGAACTCATACCATAGAAAGTAACCTTGCCATCTACAATCTCACCTTCTGATTCTGTGTGTCCTGCTAACATACCTCCTAGCATAACAAAGTGAGCACCTGCTCCAAAGGCCTTTGCAACATCTCCTGGATATACACAGCCACCATCTGCAATAACGTGTCCACCGATACCGTTCGCGGCATCAACACATTCAATTACTCCTGATAGTTGCGGAACTCCTACTCCTGTTTGCAATCTAGTTGTACATACTGAACCTGGTCCAATACCTACCTTAACTATGTCAGCACCACGAATGATAAGTTCTTCAGTCATCTCTCCTGTAACAACGTTACCAGCAATAATAGTTTTGTCTGGGTATGCGTCTCTCATTCTGCCAATGAACTCACCGAAGTTTTCGTGATAAGCATTTGCAACATCCACTGTAATAAATTTAATATCTGGAAATGCTTCTAACACTTGTTTCATTGTGTTATAGTCTTTTGCATTCTCGTCCCAGATGTAACCTGTACCTGTACAAACACTGATGTATTTCATCTTGATACCGGAACCTATTGCTTCTTTCCAGTCATCAAAGCTATTGTGCTTACCAATGACAGTTAGCATTTTATGATCTTGTAAAACTTTAGCCATACTAAATGTTCCAACTCCGTCCATGTTACTTGACATGATAGGAACACCAGTCCATTCGTTACCACTACTGTGGAACTTAAATGTTCTCATTAAGTCTACATCTCTGCGACTTTCTAATTTTGATCTCTTGGGCTTGAATAATACGTCTTTGTAGTCTAGTTTTACATCGTGTTCGATTCTCACTGTTTCACTCCATAGTTAAATGATATTGCTATACGTTCGCTATCCGACCTATTTTGTTTTACGGCGTGTTTTACCCAAGCTGGGAAAATTACCATCATACCTGGCTTAGGTGGATATGTAGCCATCGTACTTGTGATTGTATTGTATGAGCTAAGGTTATCTGGAATGTAATATTGTGCTTCATCTCCACGATAAAATTGTAAGTCACCCATATTGTCTGTTGGGATGTCAATATAGAACACACCACTTAACATAGCATCTTGATGATTATGTAGTGTATGGTATGATCCTGGACCGTTTACATTGATCCAAAAATTTTGTATTTCTAATGGTGGTAGGCCTGCTGAAGTTCTACAATATTCTACTGCCTTGTCAAACTCAACGACCATTTGTGTAAACACATCACGGATGTCTGGCGGAAGTAAGTCAACGTTTTCAATTGATCGACTATGCCACCCACCTTCGTTACTGTTGCCAGCAAGTTCAGGTTCTTTGTTTCTCCAAGCTAGTGCAATATTCTTAATTGCAGTACGATTGATTACATCGTTGATTCCTGCAAACACAATACTTGGAAACCATAGATCCGCTTTTAAGTCCATTAATAACCTTCCTCTAACCTTCGACGACGATCTTCTTTCTTCTGTCGAGCAATACCTGCCGCCTTGGCCTTTGCTCGTTTTTCGCTAGGTTTTTGATAATAACGTTTTTCTTTGTACTCCATCAAAATACCATCTTGCGATACTCGTTTTTTAAATCTTCTTAATGCACCGAAAAAGTCGTTATTACGAACTTGAACGGTTAACCCACTTTTAGGTTTGTCTTTGAAAGTTGACAAAATAGTTGTTCTCCTCTGCTATTTGTCCAACGTCATAAATCCGTCTAGTGTTAATTACATTATACGACATTTGTTCGGCACTTGTCAAGTAAAAAGTTTTACTAAAGGATAAAAAGTATCCAATAAGCCATTGATACTCTTGTGCAATATTATCAATATCCAATATAACATAGTCAACTTGTTGGCTGACGTCTAATAACCAAGGCACATCAGGTGACTCGGATTTCTCAAACAAGTAAACATTTAGATCTTTACCAATCTTTTTGGCCATCTGATTGAACTGTTCCTTTTTATCGTCACTAGGACTAACCAAAAGGAAACTTAATTCACCGTTATACAGTTTGTCAGGTGGAGTGATTAAATTAATTACAGGTTCCATATTGTTACTTATTTTCGCGGATCTTGTTCCAAACGGAGTTCTGATCCTGTTCTGAATTTTGAACGTATACTTCTGTTAGGTCTGGTCGGAGTCTTCCGGATTGGTTTGCTGACGGATCTGTTTGTTGCTTACCTTTGTTATGTAATTGGATCCCTTCACCGTTTTTTTTTGAGCTTCGTCTAATTGTTTTACTTCTTCGCCATAAAAGATTCTGTTTGCAGTATCTGGATATTCTTTATCTTTATCTTCTTCTTTGGCAACTTCTTCTTTGGCAACTTCTTGCTCTGCGGCTTCTACCCATTTATTCCATTTGTCTAAGTCTTGTGCTTCTTCAGTAACGTCTACTTCCTTTAGCTTTTCTTCAAGTTCTTCTTTGAACTCTTCTGGCTCAGGCTTTTCAAATACTTTTGTATTGAACTCTTCGTATCCTTCAACCTCAGCAGGGTCATAACCATCTACTACATCTTTTATTGTCTTAGGCTCAGGATTCTCAAAGTCAGGTGGGACGTTCTTTGCTATCTTTTCTGCACGAAGTTGTTCGAGCTCACGGCGTTCTTCTTCTGCTAGTTCTTCTGGACTAACATCTTCAAACTTACCCTCGGGCTCTGGATCGTCAGGATCTTCGGGATCTGGGTCGGACTTTGGGGGCAAATTACCTCCCTTGTCTTCTCTTACAAAATTAAATGTGTACTGCGAAGCAATCAACAATAATACTGCTAGTGGATCAAATACAAATATAATAATTATAATAACCCAACGTACTGCTGACTCTAGCAAGTCCTCATTTGCATTTTCACCATATATGAATTCTGCGATATACTTAATAGGACCTACTTCAGCTTCTAGCTGTCTGTATGTTTTTTCGTAGTTAAACTTTTCTTCCCTTACACCATCAATAACAAGTTGTTCCTTGTCAATGAATCCTTCTAGTTCTGTTATTCTAGCATCTAAGTCTTCTGTCTTAGCATTTGCTTGTCCACGTAAATCTTGTATTCTATCCTGTATTGCTTTGATATCATCTGCATACTTGGCATCTACGGCCGCAAGTGCGTCATTAAGTTTAGCATTGATGGCTCGTATTTCTTTCTGTGCTGAACTGGCAACACTTAATTCGTTTGCTTTTGCTTTCTCTACTGCTTTGTCATACTTAGAACCACCACCTAAACTACCTTCGAATCTATCCTTGGCCGCTTTAATATCTGCTTCTTTACGTTCTCTTGCTTGATCAATACGGTTGTTCTGTAATTCTATTTGCTTATCAAAGTCTTTTCTTACGTCATCTTTCTCAGCTTTAATGAGTACATTAATTTTATCTAATTCTACTTGTTCACGATCAATAAGACTATCAACACGGATGTCTTCGCCTGCTAACAAGCGATCCATTTCTGTTGTCCAACGGTTTATTTTACCTTCTGATCGTACTATCTTATCGTCGATAGTTTGTATAAGAGCAACCTGCTCCTGTGACATACTTGTTTGTTCTATGTGGGCTTTGGATAAGAAACCAAAGATACCCATTGACGTTATAAACATCAATACAAATACTGCAACGGACAGATAAGTCTTTAACCACCAGGTAGCACGACTCCAATGTCTATGCAACCATACTGCCGTAACAAGTTTCCCTACTTCTAAAGAAACTCCCATTATGATGATCGGGATAACAGCCGCGGCAAATATAGCCGCCAATCCTGCAACCGAATAGTATATAGCTACCGCACTAATCGTCAGTGCAGATAGAAATGTTAGTATTCCTAATAACATACTGCTCCCTCTGTATTCTTTGTATAACATATTTATCTTAATTTTTAAGTATTTTACCTTAAAAATCTCCATCCTTCGTGGCCTGTTTCACGACAAGCCGTTTCCTTAAAGTGTCTTAATTTACCCTTGTAATTTAACTTGGATAACATTACTCTACAATAACCACTTCCCATTGGATAAGTGCTAACAATAATAACTTCACCATTAGAACCTGTGTTATTGTTGTACCAACTAGTACCATCTCCATTCTCTACATTGTCTAATGCAAAGTAAACAGCCTGTTCTTGTTTAAGCCTATCTTCTGCAGGTAGTCTATACCAATGCCATTTAGTTAGATTGACTACAACTCCTACATAACCGTTTGATGGTTGGTAAGTTGATTGTACACTTGATGTAGTTGTGTCTGTGGTGTTGTAAGTTTGCACACCAGTTGTTGAGCTACAAGCACCTAATATACTAAAAAGGGCTAGTAACAATATACCATTTACTACTCTCATAATCCTTACCTTTGAAAAGACAAGCATATCCTTTACGTTGGACCTGCTTACCGTTAATTAGAATAGTGTACCAATGTTCTTGGCATTGTGTCCCCATACCCATCTTAGGTGGTAATAGTTTCTTTACCGGGTCATCGCTACACTTGGTTATTTGTGTGCTATCTGTAGAACCATTCTTGTCGATAATGGTCTTATCAGTTTCACAATATTGATGTCCGCTTTCCTCTAAGGTCAACTTATTAGTTGCACTACAGGCCGTACATAAAATCATGAGACCTATAATGTATAGAAGATGTTTCATATTCTTCTCCTAGTTAAGTTGACTAGCGGATTTGTTGATACTTTTAGTGTCAACTTTTACAGTCTTAGCAAGAGATTCTGCTACAAGTTGATCAACAATTTCCTTATCAAGTTTCAACATAACAAAATGGAAGTACTTGCCATTTCTTTTATACAAGTAACCTTCAGTCGAAGAATAGTGTCTTACCACTGTGTCAGTAATCTTGTTAACAATCAATACCTGTGACTGTTGAGTCGAGTTTAGACTGTCCTCAGAACCAGCATCATTGTACTCGATTGTAGTTCTTTTGTTTACTGCACCGTTGATTCTATCAGCGATTTTTACTTTTGCTATTTGAATTGCTTTGTCATAAGCCGCTTCTTTAAAGCCACTTACTCCGCTACCACAAGCATAGTAGTAGTCTGTGCTCCACCAGAACCAACCTTCTGTTCCAGTATCTTTACATTTCATGTACCAATTAGGTACCACGTCTTGTTGCTTCTCGACCACTGTGGTCATAGTAGAACAAGCTGACATAAGTACCGCCATTGTAGCGACTAAAGTCAGATTTTTAATTGTGCCTTTCATTAAAGCCTCCGTAAGTTTATCTTCATTATGTATATACTATAACACCGAATGTCAAAAGAGTCAAGAAGTTTTTTACCAAAAAAACCTAGTTTCTACGCATGGTTGCAATTTCGGTAGCGGCCTTTTTGCCCGTTTTATCTTCATCATCTGCAAAGATTGGAACCATATTTGATTTGTGCATTGTTGCAATACCAACCAATCTACGTTCTCCTGTGTACTGCATAGATTCTTTTTTGAGTGCTGGGGCGAAACTAGCCGAACTAGTATGTGAAGGAATGTGTTTGGTTGTTCTTTCAAAGTTGTTGCCCGATTGGTGCCATGGTGTCGTTACCATAGATACTTTTTTGGATTGAGCAGGAACGAACTGTCCGTGTACATAATCAATATATTGGTCCATGGTCATCATATGGCTGTGCATACCAAGACTCTTCATCTGCTTGTTATACTTCCGTAAGTCAACTGTCCAACGTTCTAGTTTAGCTTTGGTTATCTTACGTTTTGGTTTCTTTGTTGAAGTGTTAAGAGTTGTGAGTCCTCTTTGTAAGTGCATAGTCATATCGTTATCCTCGCCAAAAAATTATTATAGGGCCTGCTACAAGAACTGCTGATATGGTAAGAATGTTTTCGCCTAGCTCACTATCGTAAGGTAGGTGCATGGAATAACCTAGTCCGATTAATCCGATGAAAAAAGACACTAATACTAATATCAAGTTCATGTATTAAATGTAACATAATATTAGTATTGTGTCAAGTGTTTTGGTTATATACTTTTGGTATTTGGTGGGTCTGGATTAACCAGATATTTTTCGAGCATTTCTTCTCGCATACAATAAATTTCTTTTATTGGTCTGTTTCCATATTCTCTTTGAACGTTGAAAACAATGGCTGGTACGTTACCTTGACTCCATTTCTGACATTCTTGAATAGTTTCAAATTTTGGATCTGTAAAGATATATAAATCTTGTGAGCCCGTAGGTGTCATACCTGCCATCAAAACAACAACAAGTATTTTTAACATTATAGGGTGACCTTTCCTTCTTTAAGTAGTCGTTCCCTATTATATAAGTGAGCTTTCTCAACTTCGTCTTTATTCTGGCCGTGATAAGCAACGGCATATCCTTCTTCAATTAATATAGCAGTTGCAGGCTTGCCGTCAATTAAAAAGTCTCCAAGAACTCTTCCGAACTTACCTCTTTTGTCTTCTCCGCTTCTATCAATCTGTGTTTTAAGATGTTGTATTGATCCTGTTGGTAACATCTCTTTGAGTCTGGCCTTTGATGCGAGTCCAAATTTCTTTTCAACTTTATCTCTTGTTCTAGACTCTGGTGTATCAATGCCCATCATTCTAACTCGTTCTTTGGCCATCCATATACCAAAGCCTAGATCTATATCGATATCTACTGTATCTCCATCTACTACTCTTAAGATTTTGCATTTATATTCGTACATTACTTTCCTTGCCCCCTGTAGAATTTAAGTGAACGTTTTTTACTTTTGTTCATAGAAGCAAGTTTGCAAGATCTCTTTTTAGATGACTGTGATGTTTTCTTTGGTGTAGAAACGTGTATCGATGTTGTCCCGTATAGCTTTGCCATAATAACTACTCCTATTGTGTAAGTTACACATATTAAGTATGTAGTTATTTACCAAAATAACTGAGTGTTATGCCAGGGTATAAGTTTAACTTATGGCGGGAGTGAAGGGACTCGAACCCTCGGCCTTCCGCGTGACAGGCGGACGCTCTAACCAACTGAGCTACACCCCCGTAAGAGTGGTGGAGCATGAGGGAGTCGAACCCACGACCTCCTGAATGCAAATCAGGCGCTCTCCCAACTGAGCTAATGCCCCGTGTTAATTACAACCGGAAACGCAGATCATAAATTGATGACCTGTTACTGCTACATGGATAGTATTAAGTAATACTGCCGCTCCTAGATAAGCAAGGTATGTAGTCATTTTCTTTATCCTTTAACAATTATAATTATATCTACATAGAGTATAACAGATATATTTGGTTATGTCAACCATATACTACCAACGAGGGTAACCCAATGACATTTGTAATGGATTGGCAGGATCAACTTCCAAGAACTTACCCCATTCACTATAGTAATGACGCATACCTACTTCATCATGGATAGTACCATTTTCGTGTCTACCATGTAGTATGTTTCTTGCTTCAGTACCTTCACGCATGGTTGTACCTTGTCCAGCTACACCTATAAGGTCTTCATGCAAGTTACGACCAAAAGGTCCCCATATACTATTGTGATGATTGATACGTGTAAGTCTTTCTTCAGGTGTGTCCTTGCGTAGTCCATATCCTCTAAACTCAATAAGAACTTTGTTAGGTCCTAATGGAGTAACTGCATCACTGCGGTATGCACTACCACGTAGGTTAAAGTTAAAGCCTGGAAACAAGTCTACCATATACCATTGGTTGGGCGGTAGATTAGGAAAGGACAGTTCTCCTCTATCTTCAAAGCCTTCGTACTCCTCGTAGTTTACTGTAAACGAACTTACGTTCACATGACCATTATCAAAAGGAATGTTCTTCCTTGCAAAGTATTCATCATTAAATCCACTTACACGATTAAAGTAGTGCATGAAGTCATGATAGAATTCACTATTGGTATCGTGCCATAGTTTGTAGTTTGTATCTATGATTGCTTTGTGATAATGAAACACTTCTAATTCTTCTGTGTCAATAGCATCTGCTATACAATCAAATGCACCTGCTGTCCATTGTTCAACACTTTGCGTAGGATTAGGATCAAGTGTTACCCATACCATGCCTCCGTGCTTTACTTCACAATGTAACTGTGTTCCTTCATACGGACAACTTAATGTTCCGCTAGGTTGATTAATATTAGGATTGTTATTTAAAAATGCTGTAACACCATCGCCTGTGTTGTATGCAATAACATTTACTCCTGCTATCTGTGTTGTTCTAAAGTCACCTATGTTATACATTTCACTAGTATGACACATAGGTATCCAAACCTTGCTAAAGATTTGTTTTTGTTCTTGTTCAAATATGCTTTGATTGTTGTAACACTCGCTACTGATGTATTCTACTTTTGGTTGGGCTTTCCAGCTCTTATGATTGCGTGGTGGCATGACAGTCTCCTTCATTATATTTAAAGTATTATAACACGTAAAAAAGAAAAAGTCTAATAGGTATTGTCTATGTAGTAATAGACGCAACTTTTCTGTTGCTAGGTAAGTTGCCAACCCCGAGCGATTATGCCGCTAGGGCAAAATCCTCATTCACCGCAGTTACTGGTGCAGAAAAATCTACAAAAGTAACGTTGGCTAGTGCATTATCGTTTGCATCTATAACGTTTGTTCGCGATAACCGTGCTTACATCCGGACAATCTCGTTCAACCTTAACAAGCCAATCGATCCTAATTCCACCCCGTCGGGGGTATATTGAATTGGTGGAGTGGCCGGGAATTGCACCCGGGTCTTGCTCTTGTGACATACGTTGCTGTCATCAATTGCAGTAATATTTAGCCGTAAACTGCTACTATTATGATAAAAGAGATAACTAATGTCAAAGGAAAAACTATGCCAAAAATGAGAACGTTTACTTTCTACGACGGTGAGAACGTAGAAACCAAAGAGTCAACAAGTCTAAAGAAGGCTATAAAATCCTTTCAAGGCGGGACTAAAAGCAAAACTGTCAGAGTAGAATGGGAAGCCAAAAAAGGCGGAACATACGAAATGACACAACGACTACCACTAGGTAGAAGTAAAAAGATAGGAAACTAAAATGGCTGGGATAAAGCAACGAGGGCCTATCTCTGTGCAACACAAAAGAACGCACAATAGAGATGGGGAAGATATAGAAGTAAAACCTGTTAGATATTATGGACCTGGATCCAATGGTAGAATGTGTGGGGCTTATGCTGATACAGGTGAAATGATTCTATCTTCAGACGGAACGCCTAAAGCATTTAAATCAATTTAATTATCTGTTGAAGTTATCAGGACGTAACAGGTTACCGGCAATCATTCTGCCCCTATTATCAACAAGCTCAAATTCTAGTAGCATCTTATTAGAAATGTTTGATATCTGTGCTGACTCAAAGGCACTAATGTGAACGAACACATCTTGTCCACCATCATCGGGAGTTATAAACCCGTAACCTTTTTTTGCGTCAAACCATTTCAGTTTGCCAACGATTCTCTCACTCATATTTTTCTTTATTATCCTTCGTGATTATGTTACTAAAGTTAACAATTTGTACTAGAGTATTTATGATTTGTATAATATAATTATGTACATACAAATATAGCATGAGGTTAGTCATGCTATAAATGTATTTCTAGAAATTATAAAGAGTTTTTCTTTTCTTGGATTTCTGCTCTTCTTGACTTTGCAAGTTTACCCATATTACCTAAGGCTTTTCTTGCTCTTGCCGCCGCCGCTTTTACGTTTTTTGATTCGAAAGATTCTGACTCTTTCATATAGTTTTCGTACTCAGCTACGATCTGTTCATGAATTGTTGACATAATATTATCTCCTATATTCTTAATTAATTATTGTATTTTGTGTTATTAGTAAGTAAATATGGCTTTTAGATACCTTATTTGGCGAAATTATCCTGCAAAAACGTTTGATGAGCCTGCCGCAACCGAAGTACATCCTGCTATTGCGTCTCCAACCCTGCCCGTTCCTACGTTATTGGTGAATACTGTTGTTGATCCTACTGCTATTGGTGCCGAGTGTGATGGACATGGTACTGGTGGAAGTTTATGTCCTGTGTTAACATCACCCTGTCTTGAAACAGGAATGCTATTAGCAAATACATTTGGAGAGCCTACTGCTCTTGTCATTCCACTACAATGAGCAACGTCGGCATCACCTACTCTAGTTACTGCTGGCATATGATCTCTCCCTTTTTACTAACTCTTTTAGCTTGTCATTCCACTGTTCTATTTCTTCATGCTGTTCTTCAGTATGAGGTTCTGGTGGAACTTCAGGTACGAACTTAATTATATGATCAAACTCATTTGGTATGGCATCAAAGTCTGTGTATGTGACTAATTTACCTTTGTCC
>CESM01197703.1_pt1 | contig 10739 bp, 10 predicted proteins | sample 361421 | NCBI WGS metagenome assembly CESM01 (sample SAMEA2622219, study PRJEB7988) | marine metagenome | isolation source: saline water (ENVO:00002010), including | reverse complement strand
TATGATTCATGTTGATGTGATGGATGGACATTTTGTTCCAAATCTCACTATTGGTCCTCCGGTCATTAAAGCTCTTCGAAAAAAATGTTCTCTAACATTTGATGTACACTTAATGATTTCACCCGTTCACAAATACATAGAAGCTTATGCGGACGCAGGAGCAGATATAATTACAATACATCCAGAAGCCACAGAAAACTTAAAAAAGTCTATAAAAAGAATTAAAGATTTAAAAAAAAAGGTTGGTGTTTCTCTAAATCCAGAGTCAAAAATTGAGTTGATTACTGAATTTTTGGATCAGATAGATCTAGTGCTTATTATGAGCGTTAATCCAGGTTTTGGAGGTCAAAAATTTATGCCGGAAGTTCTAGAAAAAATAAAAAAGTTGAAAAAAATTCAAAAAGAAAAAAAACTAAACTTTGATATTGAAATTGATGGTGGAATAAATTTTGAAAATTGTAAAATTGCTATTGAAGCTGGAGCAAATATTCTTGTTTCAGGTACAACTGTATTTAAAAGTAATGGTGGAGATATAGAAAAAAATATTAATTTATTAAAACTAAAATAAGTTAATGATTAATACAAATTCCTTAGGTTTTTTTAGCCAGTTTTATTTTGGTTTAAAAGATTATATAAAAAAAATTTACCAAAATTCAAATTTTTATGAGAAAAAAATCTCAAAAACTTTTAATAACCATTTTCAATATAAACCTAGCCCACATCTACTTTCCTCAATTATAAAATATCAAAATAAAAAAAATAGAATTGAGGATTTTGGAGTTGAGTCTATTTGGCAAAATAAAATGAGTACAAAAGACTATGAAAAATTAAATAATTTTTTTTGGTTTTTCAGTCTCGATTTGAAATCATCAAAAAAAACTACCCAATCAGTCATAAAGAATTGGATTAAAGATAATAGGAAATTTAATAAAAAAAGCTGGGAGTTTGACGTAACCTCTAAAAGAATAATTGCATGGTTATCAAATCACCAACTCACTTATGAAGATAGTGATAAAGAATATCAATTAATATTTGATCACATGATTCAGAAACAAACTAATCACTTATTAAATGAAATTAAATCCTCAAATAATCTTGAAAACAAATTGATCGGATGTTCTGCAATAATTTTAACTGGACTAGCCTATAAAAATGAGAAAAACTATCTTGAGAATGGAATAGGTATTTTAAAAAATATAATTAAATCTTCAGTCGATAATCAGGGCTTTACAAAATCAAGAAATATAAAACAATTAGTCTATTATCTTAAATATTTGATCATTATTAGAGAATGGTTTAGAGAATCTCAAAATGTTATTCCGGAATATATTAACGAAAGTATATATTATTTAGGATCAGGTTATGCTTTTTTCTGGAAAAATATAAGTACAGATATTTTTTTTAATGGAAATTATCAGTCACAAAATAATGATTTTGATCAATACTTAAAGAGATTTGGTTATACTTTTAAGAATGATGTTAACGAACTTGGAGGATATGTAATTTTAAATAATAAAAAAATTGCTTTGGTAATGGATGTTGGTTCAAGTCCAAACAAAAATTTTTCTGAAGATTATCAGTATGGAGCCTTGTCATTTGAAATATTATCAAATCAAAAAAAATTAATTACTAATGCTGGTTATTTTCCAGATAAAAGAAATAAACTAAATAAACTCTCCAAAAGTACTGCTCTTCATAGCACTTTGGTAATAGAAGATTTCTCTTCATGTACTTCAAAAAAAAGTGGTAAAAATATTTTAGTTGATAAAGGGTTAAAAGTTTCAAAAAAAAATATTATCTATGAAAAAAATTACTGGAAAATTTCAGGTCTACATGACGGATACTTACAAAAATTTGGCACAATTCATGAGAGAGAAATTGAATTTTACCCGGAGCAAAATAAGTTTATCGGATATGACAAAATATTAAGAAAAAATCCAAAGAAAGAGATTAAATTTGATATTAGATTCCATCTTTATCCAAGTTCCAAAGTCATGAAAACTCAAGATAATAAATCAATACTTATTGATTTAAATAATGAAGGTTGGAAATTCAAATGTGATAATTATGATATATATATTGATAATGGACTATATTTTGGAAATAAAAATTCATACAAAGATAATCAAAATATTTTTATTTCTGGAATAAATAAAGAAATTGAACAAGTTATAAAATGGGAAATAATTAAATTATAATGAAAAAAATAAAAACAGCCTTAATTTCAGTCTCAGATAAAAGAAAACTTAGGCCTCTTTTAAATGTACTAAAAAAAAATAAAGTAAAAATTATTAGTTCTGGAGGTACTTTTAAAGAAATTAAAAAATTAAAATTTAATTGCACAGAAGTTTCTGAATTTACTAATTCACCAGAAATTCTAGAGGGTAGAATAAAAACACTTCACCCTAAAATACATGCTGGAATTTTAAATAAAAGAAATAATAAATTACATTTCAAAGAATTAAGAATTAATAATTTTGAGAATATAGATTTAGTTATTGTAAATTTTTATCCTTTTGAAGATACATTAAAGAAAACAACTCATCATGAGGAAATAATTGAAAACATTGATGTGGGTGGGCCAACAATGGTAAGATCAGCTGCAAAAAATTATAAAGATGTAACTGTAATAACTTCCTCAGACCAATATACCGAGTTAATTAATGAAATAAATAAATATAAAGGATCTACATCATTAAATTTTAGAAAAAAACTATCAAGAATTGCTTTTAGTGAAACAGCTTATTATGACTCAGTAATTTCAGATTATTTTAATAAAATAACAGGTACGAACTTTCCAAATAAAAAAGTACTACATGGAAACTTGATTGAAACTCTCAGGTATGGTGAAAACCCACACCAAATAAGTGGAATTTATTCAAAAAAATCAGAAATGGATTTAAAACAAATTCATGGTAAACAGTTAAGTTACAATAATTATAACGATATTTTTGCAGCATTAACAATTTCAAAATCTCTTCCAAAAAATATAGGGACAGTAATTGTTAAACATACAACTCCGTGTGGGGTTTCTATTAAAGATAACCATATTAATAGTTTTAAATCTGCATTAGCTTGTGATCCAACAAGTGCTTATGGGGGCATAGTGTCATGTAACTTTAGAGTTACTAAAGGATTAGCTCTTGAATTAAGCAAACTATTTATTGAAGTTATAATTGCTAATAAATTTGATAATAACGCATTAAAAATATTAAAGAAAAAAAAAAATTTAAGATTAATTGATGCTTCAAATTATTCTATCAATCAAGATCTAAAACATATATCAACAAGTAATGAAATATTATTCCAGTCAGAGGATTTAAAAAATTTTACACCCAAAGATTTTAAAATTGTCTCAAAACGTAAACCTAGCAAAAAAGAAATGAAAAATTTAATTTTTGCATTTAATATTTGTCGATATGTTAAATCTAACGGGATTGTTATTGCATCTAATGAAACGACGGCTGGTATTGGCTCTGGTCAACCCAGTCGTTTGGATAGTTGCAATATAGCAATAAATAAAATGAAAAAATTTTCAAAAATAAATGAAAGCTTAGTTGCAGCCTCGGATGCATTTTTTCCATTTGTAGATGGTATAGAAAAGTTGGTACAATCAGGTATTCAAGCAGTTATACAGCCATCAGGCTCAATAAGAGATAAAGAAATAATTAAATTCGCTAATGAAACTAATATAGCTTTAGTTTTTTCAAAAACTAGACACTTTAGACATTAATAATTTTATCTATTTTTGCAGCTAAAATAAAATCATTTTCAGAAAGACCCTTTATAGCATGGGTAGTTACTTTTATTTCAGCATAACCCCAACCATATGTAATATCAGGATGATGACCTTCATCTTCAGATATTTTACCAACTTCATTTACAAAATTTTGGCTATTTAAAAAATTCTCGAATTTAAATTTTTTTGATAAAAAAAAAATTTCATTTTCACCTTTAATAATATCCCATCCATCAACTTTTTTTTGATATTTATGAATTTCAGATATATCGAAAGGTATCACTCCACCTTCACAAGGTGTACATTTTTTGTCAAATAAATCGCTCATATTTAAAAATTGGAGCGGGCAAAGGGGGTCGAACCCTCGACCTTCTCGTTGGCAACGAGACGCTCTACCACTGAGCTATGCCCGCATATTCTATTATCCATAAAGTTAATAGCTTTTTTTTAATTAAGCAATACTTAATTATAACTAAGATAATTTAGTTAAAGATATGAAAAATATTTTAAACTTTTTTCAAAGATAGTATTTAGCTTTTCTTTAAATTTCTTGTCTAAAATCTTTCTCCAATCATTATCTGGTCCTAAATAAAAAAAAGGAATATTTTTTTTATCATGCTTTGAACTGATAGCTTCAGAAAAACCATAATCTTTTTCGTATCTTTTAAGTTTTTCAAATGTGGTTGTGCTTATTGAATTTTTCAACTTTTTTTTATTTATTTTTTCTTTTATTTTCAAAACATCATTTATGAAATAAATTAAATCCTCAAAAATATGATATGTCTTATCCAGCATATCTTCATATCTAATCACTTTAATTGGGAAATCATTTTGATTTTTCCATGATAAAAAATTTTTTTCCCATGAACTAATAAATTGAAAATCACTATAGTCATTTTGTGTATTATAATCAAAAATAAATTTTCTTTCATTAATCATAAATTCTAGTGCATCATTGTAATCAAGTTCATAATGATTTTTTAATGATGTTATTAGATTTCGAGGATCTCTAACAATATAAATACATGCTACTGTATTTTTTTTATTTGTAAAATTATTACCATTTATAGCACTCAAGCAATTGTGAGTTTTTTTAAACTTAATCTTTTTATCTTTATTTAATTTTTCTTGAGCTCTTATCCAAAATCTTGAAGTATCTGTAACAATTTCTTTATTATAATCAAATCCCTGGAAATGAATCTTTTCAGGAAATTGACCTATATTTTTAATAATTTTCTCTGAAAAAGAACCATCTTGAGAATAATAATAAGCACTCACTAGTGCTCTAACCCAAGTATTTCCACTTTTAGGATAAGATGCAATCCAAAATATCATTATATATTATTATAGATCAATAATTGTTTATTTGTTATTAATTAATGGTGCAAAATCTTCCAAAAAAAATACCAATATTTCCTTTAAGTAATTTTATTATTTTTCCCAAAACATCCGTTCCTTTAAATATTTTTGAGCCAAGGTATATCAAGATGGTCGATGAAAGCATGAAAACGAATAAATTTATTGGCATGATTCAACCTAAAAATTCAAAAAGTGAAAATGAATTAGAACTTTATAAGATTGGATGTTTAGGAAAAATAATTAGCTTCAAAGAAACGGAAGATAAAAGATATTTAATTGAATTAAAAGGTATAAATAGATTTGAAATAATAAGAGAAATTAGATCGGAAAAAATTTATCGTGAATGTGAAGTTAACTATCAAAATTTTAATAGTGACGTTGAGCATACAAAAATAGATTTAAAATTTTCAGATTTAGAATTAATTTTTAAGGATTTAAAATCTGTTTTTAAAAAAAGAGGATTAATAATAAATTGGAAAGGTTTAGAAAAACAAAGTTTAGATGAAATTATCAATGCACTAGCTATGGCTTCGCCTTTTTCACTAGAGGAGAAACAAATTTTATTAGAAACAAAAAATTTTGTTACTAGAAAAACTAAAATAGCTGAAATCTTGAGTACTTATACTCATGATAATTACAACAATACAACTATTCAGTAAATTTAAGTTAAAATTCCATTATCTGCAATTTTTCTAAAAAAATTATTCAAAAATTTATTTTTACCAAATAATTGAATTAATTTTCCTAATTTTTCATTTTGTGTTTTATTTTCTAATTCGAAAAATTCATAAATAAAATTAATTCCACTTGAAAATAAATAATTTTTATGTTTTGATTTTTTTTCAAAGTCTGAATATATTGAATGATTAATTTCCAATCCTAAATTAAGTCTTTCATCAATAATCTGTTTTAATTGTTTAATGTCTCTTATTGTCATATTAAATCCTTGACCAGCAAGAGGATGTATTCTGTGGAGAAGATCGCCAAAAGCCATAATATTGTTATGATAATAATTTCTTAAATTTGATGAATAAAGTTCAAAACTTTCAACTTTTTCTATCTTAACAATTGAATATTTAGGATTATATTTTTTAATTAAATCAATAATGTCAACTTTGGTTAATTTATGTTTTTTTTTTACAGAATAAACAATTGAAGTTTCAAACTTAGATATAGGCAGGAAAGCAATGGGTCCAAACTTAGTAAAAATTTGACAGGCAACATTATTCTGACTAATTTTTTTATGTTTTATCGCAGAAACATAAGAAATACTTTGATAGTTTTTCTTAGAATTATTGTGAAAAAATTTTTTTGTTATTAAATTATTTTGATCACAATTAATTATAATGTCACAAACATTTTTCTTGAAAGATTTATCTATAGAAATTTTTTTTCTTTTAAAAAATTTATTTTTTTTTAAATTATTGTTCAGTAATTCATATAATTCGTAATTTTTTATCATTGAAAATAATTGTTTATTATTGTCATTAAAATCAATTATTTTTTTATTTAAAAATTTTTCTAAAAATATTTCGATCTTATCAATTCTCCATAATAGTTTAGAGATATCTAAAATATTCTTATTAAAGAAAAAAATATTAGTTTTTGTCATCCCTATAGTTCGATTTCTATTTATATATTTAGCTTCTTTATTGTAAATTAAATCAACAAAGATTCCTTCATTGACAAGAGTTTTTGCCAAAGTTAAACTTACAAGACCATCCCCTAGTATACTTACTTTCATAATAATTTTTAATTTTAACAATAAAAATTAGATGATACAAAGTGAATAATAAGATTCATCAATTATGAATATAAAAAAAGTCTTTATTATTGCTTATGATTTTACTATTAAAAAGTTAATAGAAATTTTAGGTTTTATTATTATTGTATCGGGAATTTGGCTTATGATTGCCCTAATATCGTATAGTCCAAATGATCCAAATTTCATATTTCCTACAGATACTAAAATAAATAATTTATTAGGTTTTAAAGGTAGTTTTGTCGCAGATCTATTTATGCAGTCAATTGGAATAATTTCCTATTTAATTCCGATTACTTTAATTTTTACTGGAATAAATATTTTTAGATTTAAAGATCTTTTTCTACTGATTGAAAACTTATTTTACTCAATACTTTGTTCAATTATAGGTTCTTTATTTTTTGGATTTTATTATTTAGATGCTTTCACGTTATACATTCATGGAAATGGTGGCTTTATAGGCGCATATCTTAATCAAACTTTTTTAAAAAACTTGATCCAAACAAATGAGGCTATGTCTTTTTATATACTTCAAATATTTATGATTTTATTTTTTTTATTAAGTATCAATTTTAACTTAAAAAATTTTCTTTCTACAATAAAAAAACTAATTAATCTGAATTTTAAAAAGAAAGAAAGAAATTTTACTAATGAAAAAGAAATTATAAGTGAATATATTCCTCAAGAAGAAATAAAAAATCTCATACAAGAAGATTTGCCTTTTATTAAAGGTGATAAAAAAATATTACCAGAAAAAAAAAAGTTTATATTACCTGAAACTAACTTATTAAAAGTTCCTTCAAAAAAAGAGAGGTTAAATTTAAATAAAAATGTAAATAATGATCCAGAATTTTTAGAAAAAATATTATTAGATTTTGGGGTTAATGGTAAAATTAAAAAAGTAAGCAATGGGCCTGTGGTAACTTTAAATGAGTTTGAACCGGCAGCAGGCGTTAAAGTTTCAAAAATAATTAATCTTTCAGATGACTTAGCTCGAAATACAAGCTCAGAGTCTGCAAGGATAGCTACAATTCCAGGTAGTAATACAATAGGAATAGAATTGCCCAATCAATATAGAGAAAATGTATATTTAAGTGAAATTTTGGATAGTCCGAATTTTAAAAAAAAAGATATCAAACTACCAATTGCTCTTGGAAAAAATATTTCAGGATTGCCTATAATTGGTGATCTTGCTTCTATGCCTCATCTATTAATTGCAGGTACAACTGGATCAGGAAAATCAGTTTGTATCAATACTATAATCTTATCGCTGCTCTACAGGCATTCGCCCGAACAATGTAAATTTATATTAATTGATCCGAAAATGCTTGAATTATCAACATATGAGGGAATACCTCATTTATTATGCCCCGTTATAACAGAAGCAAAAAAAGCTGCTTCAGTGCTTGGTTGGGTAGTTAAAGAGATGGAGAGTAGATATAGATTAATGACCAAAGAGGGTGTACGAAATATCGATAGTTATAATACAAAACACAAATTTCCAATGCCTTATATTGTTGTAGTAGTGGACGAAATGTCGGATTTAATGTTAGTTGCTGGAAAGGAAATTGAGAATTATATACAAAAATTATCCCAAATGGCTAGAGCTGCAGGAATTCATATAATTATGGCCACTCAAAGACCTAGTGTAGATGTAATTACAGGTACAATTAAAGCAAACTTCCCCACAAGAATATCATTTCAAGTAACTTCAAAAATTGATAGTAGAACTATTTTAGGCGAACAAGGAGCAGAACAATTATTAGGAAAAGGAGATATGCTTTATATGTCTTCAGCTAATAAAATTGTTAGAATACATGCTCCATTTGTATCAGATGAAGAAATTGAAAAAATAAATAACTTTTTAAGTAATCAAGCTGACCCCGATTATGTTGATGAAATTTTAAATTTTGTAGATGAAAAAGAAATTACTGAAAATTCTAAAAATCAGGAGGATAAAGATGAACTTTATCAGTCTGCTTTAGAAATAATTAAATCTGAAAGAAAAGCTTCAACTTCATTTTTACAAAGAAAATTACAAATTGGTTACAATCGAGCTGCAAGAATTATTGATATGATGGAAGAAGAAGGGATTGTTAGCAAAGCAAATCATGTTGGTAAAAGAGATGTTCTGTAATAAAAGATACCTTTTGTTATTTTTTTTAATGCTATTTTTGGTTGAAACAAAAGCTGATAATAAAAATGAAATTATTTCAAAATTTCAAAATATTAAAAATTTAACTTTTAATTTTGAACAAAATATAAATGGAAAAATTGAAGAAGGTAAATGTATTATTGAATACCCAAAAAAAATTTATTGTAAGTACAACTCTAGTAATAATAAAACTTTAGTATCAAATGGTAATTCATTAGTTATTATTACTGATATAGGGAGTTATTATCGATATCCATTAAAAAACACTCCCTTAAATTTAATTTTGGATAAAAATTTTATTATAAATGAAATTATAAACTTAGATGAAAAAATTGTTGATGATAAATTAATCCATTTTACAATTAAAAAAGATGAATTAAAATTAAATGTTTTTTTTGATAAACATTCATTGAATATAAAAGGTTGGCAAATATTAGATATATATCAAAATGTAAGTTTTACCTTTCTATCAAATATTACTATCAACCAAAATATAAAATCTGATTTATTCAAACTTCCAAAATTTAATTAATTTAAATATAAAGTTTCTTCTTTAAAAACTTTCATACCTCTAGATAAATAGTTATTTAATGCATTTTTGTGGTCTAAAGAACATGTGTGAACCCAAACTCTTTTTGGTTTTTTTACAAACGATTCTTTTAAAGCAGTGTAAAGTAAAAATGATCCTAACTTTTTATTAAGGTATTCCTCTAAAAGGCCCAAGTAAGCTATTTCAATTTCATTAGAATCACCATGATAAATTAATTCAAAATATCCAGCCATATCATCTTCTTTCTTTAATATAAATGTATCAACTTTTTGGTCTGCCACATAAGTTATCCACTCGGAGTCCTTCCAAATTAAGCGGTCATTCCATCTATGTTTCTTACCAATATTTTTGTAAAAAAATTTATTTAATTGAAAATCTGGAGGGTCTACTTTTGAAATTTGAAACTCGGATGATAATTTTTTTATCTTATTAATTTCTTTTATAGAATGTATTTCTAAATAATATCTATTAACTTCTATATTCACTGAACCATTTTACCAATATTTTCTCCTCCAAATAAGTGGAAATGTAAATGTGGGACTTCTTGACCACCATATTCGCTGATATTTGCTAACGCCCTATATCCTTTTCCAATATTAGATGAAATTCCAAGTTTATTTGCTACTATATTAATCCCCTTTATTAATCCAACTATTTCATCATTTGGGGCTTTAGTACAGAAATCGTCAAGATTTATATATTTTCCTTTAGGTATCACTAGAGCATGTACTTTTTTTTGTGGATTTATATCATAAAAAGATAGGACAAATTCATCCTCATAAATTTTATTACAAGGAATTTCCTCTCTTAAAATTTTTGCAAAAATATTATTATTATCGTAACTCATTTTAAAATTTTATTTATTTTAAAAATTTTAACAATCTTACCACTTTTAATTGATGCTTCAACATCTGCACAATTATACTTTACGGATAACTTTTTTCTTGAATAATCTCTTTGATCAATGCATTTAGAAGCTGATTTTATTGGGTATTGCTCAATTAATCTAATTTGACTACCTTTAAAAATTAAAAGAACGATAAAATTTCCCTTTCTTTCAATGCCAGCTTTATCTTTATACTCAACTATTTTATTGTTTGTCTTCACTTTAAAAGTGGTGATTAATTCATAAGTTTTATAAATCCCAAAAAATAATAGCAGGATTAATACTAAT
>CESM01005226.1_pt1 | contig 10744 bp, 12 predicted proteins | sample 361421 | NCBI WGS metagenome assembly CESM01 (sample SAMEA2622219, study PRJEB7988) | marine metagenome | isolation source: saline water (ENVO:00002010), including | reverse complement strand
TATGGGTATGCCTGGAACAAAAGTAACTAAAAAAAGAGACAAAAAATGGAAACACGGAAAATAATTATTACTGGAGGAGCAACTAGAGTGGGTGCAGCAATTGCTGAAAAATTGTCAGGTCCAAATAAAGAAATTACTATTCATTTCAATAGATCAAAGTTGAAAGCTGAGAATTTAAAAAAAAAATTACAAAAATTTGGAACAAAGGTCTATTTAGTTAAAGGTGATTTAAGTAAAGAGAGAGATATTCACAAAATAATAAAATTCTCAAAATCAAAAATGAAATTTTTTGACTGTCTTGTAAATAATGCCTCATTATTTGAAAATGATAAATTAGAAAACTTTACTTCAAAAAGCTGGGAAAAACATATTTCAATAAACCTAAAGGCCCCTGCTCTTTTATCAAAAGAATTTTCAAAAAATATCAGGGGCGAAAATAACAATATAATTAATATAATTGATCAAAGGGTATTCAAACTAACTCCATTTTTTTTTTCATATACTTTAAGTAAAACAGGTTTATATACTTTGACCAAGACAAGTGCTATGAGCCTTGCTCCAAGGATAAGAGTGAATGGAATAGCTCCAGGCCCGACCATTAAAAATCAGAGACAATCTGAAAAACACTTTAAAAATCAATATCTTGCTACCCCTTTGAAGAAGCAGGTTGATGTAAAGGAAATTTGTAATGCAGTTGACTTTTTTATTAAAAACCGCTCTATTACTGGTGAAGTTGTTGCAATTGATAGTGGTCAAAATTTAAACTGGCAAACACCAGACATTTTGAATGGAAAAGAATGAAAAAAAATAATCTTAAAATTGTAAAATTAGATAAAACTAAAAGCTTATTTAATTATGAAAAAAAAATCTTAATAAATGAACTTATTTTAGATTTAAAACTTGGATACTACGATTTTGAAAAAGAAAAACCTCAAAGAGTTAAATTTAGCCTTGAAATCGATTATGAGGATAAAAAACCAACAAATGATAAAGATATTAAGTCAATTGTAAACTATGGAACTATTGTAAAGCTAATTACAAAACTTGTGAAAAAGAAACATTATAATTTTCTAGAAACTCTTGCAGAGGCAGTTTTTGATGAACTTTTCAAGGATAAAAGAATTGGTAAAATAATGCTTAAAATTGAAAAATTAGAAATTTTAAAAGAATGCTCATCTGTTGGTATTCAGATTACCAAAAAAAGAAGTTATGACAAGCTCTGATATTGGTAAAGAGGTGATTAAAAAAGAACTCACCTTAATTCCCAAGCTTCCCGGTGTTTATAGAATGTTAAATGATAAAGGAGAAATTCTTTATGTTGGAAAGGCAAAAAATTTACCAAACAGACTTAAAAGTTATGTGGCAGAAAAAAATCACATCATAAGAACTGAGAGAATGTTATCCCAAACTAAAAAGCTTGAGATAACTACTACTTCTAATGAAAGTGAAGCTTTACTTCTTGAAGCAAACTTAATTAAAAAACACAAACCAAAATTTAATATTTTATTAAGGGATGATAAGTCTTTTCCATTTATTTTTATAAGTAATAAGGATAAGTGGCCACAAATAAAAAGGCATAGGGGAAAAAAAATAAAAGAAGGATTTTATTTTGGACCTTTTGCTTCAGCAGGATCTGCAAATTGGACTATTAAAATGATTCAAAAGATTTTTCACTTAAGAGTCTGTGATGACACAGTTTTTAAAAATAGACAACGTCCATGTATTTTATATCAAATCAAAAGATGTTCTGGACCATGTGTTGGGTATGTAAAAAAAGATGAATATAAAAAAACTGTTGATGACTCAATAGAATTTGTATCTGGTAAATCGCGAAAAATTCAGAAAAACCTTTCAGATCAAATGGAAAAAGCTAGTGATGATTTAGACTTTGAAAAAGCAGTAATTTTAAGAGATAAAATTAAATCTTTAAACATTATTCAATCGTCTCAAAGAATTAACGAAGCAAATTTAATTGAGGCTGATGTAATTGCTGGGTATAAAGAATCTGGCAAAACTTGTATTCAAGTTTTCTTTTATCGTTCAAAACAGAATTGGGGTAATCAAGCTTTTTTTCCAAAGCATGATCCTGATGAAAAACTGAAAGATATATTAAATTCATTTGTTTCTCAGTTTTATGAGAATAAAAGTGTTCCTTCATCAATAATACTGTCCGAGGAAATTAAAGAAAAAATCTTAATTGAAAAAACTCTTTCAAAAAAAGAAGGAAAGCAAATCATTATTTCTATAGCAAAAAAAGGTTCAAAATTAAAAGTAATTAATCAAGCTATTAAAAATGCAAAAGATAGCTTAAATAGAAAACTTTATGAAAGCCAGAACAATAGAGAGTTATTCGATGCAGTCGCTAGCAAATTTGATTTAGAGACAAATATAAATTTAATAGAAGTTTATGACAACAGTCATATTCAAGGGACCAATAGTGTCGGTGCATTAATCGCTTATGGCGATGAAGGCTTCATTAAAAAAAGATATAGAAAATTTAATATAAAAATAAAAAAAAATGTACAAGATGACTATGGCATGATGCGTGAAGTGCTCAATCGAAGATTTAAAAGAGCTATCCAAGAAAAAGAAAATTATCTAACTTTTCCTGATTTAGTCCTAATTGATGGTGGAAAAGGCCAATACTCTGTTGCAAGAGAAACTCTTAATGAACTGGGACTTCATGACTTGCCAATAGTTGCAATAGCTAAAGGAAAGCAAAGAAATAGTGGTAATGAGACTTTTTTTCATAACGGTAAAGAGTTTAAATTTATAAAAAATGACCCTACTCTCTTTTTTCTGCAAAGAATAAGAGATGAATCTCACAGATTTGCAATAAGTGCACATAGAGCTAAAAGAAAAAGAGGTGTAAGCAAATCTCTACTAGATCAAGTTGAAGGTATTGGTTCAATAAGAAAAAGAGCTCTATTAAATCATTTTGGATCTGCTAGAGCCGTTGAGTCTGCAAGTTTAGATGAAATTAAATCAGTTGAAGGTGTTGAAGAAAAAGTTGCAAAAAAGATATATAATTTTTTTCATGAATAAAAAAATAAAATGTTAAAAAGGATTCCAAATATACTGACCATCGGACGAATTATTATTGTTCCTTTTTTTGTTTTAGCATTTTACCTACCTGGATTTTATGGAGACTTGACCGCGTTAATACTTTTTATAATAGCTTCATTTACTGATTTTTTAGATGGTATGCTGGCAAGAATTTTGGGAGAAGAATCAAAACTTGGTGAACTTTTAGATCCAATAGCTGATAAAATTATTGTTGCTGCAGCACTTATCCTTTTAGTTATGGATGGAACAATTAGAGGCTATGAAGTCATTGCAGCAATAATTATTTTAACAAGAGAAATTCTCATATCTGGTTTAAGAGAATTTCTTGCGAAAGGAAAAATAAAACTTCCAGTATCAAATCTGGCTAAACTTAAAACAGTTTTACAAATGGTATCTATAGCCTTATTATTATCTGGAGATACAGGAAACAAAATTATAGATTTTCAAAATTATAACGCGCAAACTATAGGAATGATATTATTATGGTTGTCTGCTGTAATAACTCTTTATACTGGCTATGACTATATGCGTAAAGGAATAGATCATGCAATCTCTGAAGATAATAAAAATTAAGCTGCTTTTTTTTTTCTAACTAACGCTTGATAGCTTTCATTTAAATCTATAATTGTATCACAAACTACAAATTGATTATTTTCAATGCATGAGACTGGCGTTACTTCAGCTGCAGTTCCTGTCAAAAAACAACCTACAAAATTAACTAGTTCAGTAGGTTTTATTTTTCTCTCGTGGACTTTTATATTTTTAGATTTTGCAATTTCAATAACCGTTCTTCTTGTAATACCATCTAAAAATGAGTCTGGTATAGGTGTGTGGATATCACCTTTTTTATCTTTAAAAAAAATATTAGCTCCAGTCGCTTCTGCAACATTGCCCTCGTGATCTAACATTAGAGAATCTGCGTAACCTTGTTTTTCGGCTTCATGTTTTGAAAGTGTACAAATCATATACAATCCTGAAGCTTTGGTATCCCAAGGAATCGTATCTGGAGCAGGTCTTCTCCATTTAGAAATATTCAATTTTATACCTTCAATTTTTAATTTTGGATCAAAATAAGACCCCCATTCCCAAGTGGCAATTGCTACATGAATTTTTGTTTTTTGTGCTGAGATAGCCATCATTTCACTTCCTCTCCAAGCTACCGGTCTGACATATCCATTTTCTATTTTTTGAGATAAAATAATTTCATTGCAGGCAGTATTAATTTGATTCTCGGTGTAAGGAATTTCAAATCCCATTCTGCCAGCAGAATAAAAAAATCGTGAAGTATGTTCTTCTAATTTAAATATGGATCCATCATAAACTCTCTCTCCCTCAAAAACACAGCTCGCATAGTGCAACCCGTGGCTCAAAACATGAAGCTTTACATTAGACCAATCAACCAATTCTCCATTGTACCATATTTTACCAGTTCTTTTATCGTAAGGTATCATTTGTGAAAAATAAAAATTATTACTGAAAAATATCTTTGTATCTATAATATGTCAATATAACTTACCAATAATGAAAGAATTGCTTTATCTTAAAGACGAACAACTTAAGGATTTGATTGAAAAGCTTTTTGTAAGTTATAGAGAAATTTTTGCAGACTCAAAAAAAGTTTTGGATAGATATTCAATTGGATTGGCTCATAATAAAGTCATTCATTTATTATCCATGTATGAAGGTATCACTATTTCTGAATTGCTTAGCAGACTAAAAGTTACTAAGCAGAGTTTAAATAGAGTTTTAAAAGATTTAATAAAACTTGAAGTAATAAATTTCGAAAAAGACAAAAAAGATACTAGAATAAAACACGTTTTTTTAAGTAAAAAAGGTAAGGAAATTTTTAACGAAATTTTTACTATTCAAAAAAAGAGGATTTATAATGCTTTGCTTAATTCTAAATCAGATGAAGTTTTAAATTTCGACAGTGTATTAAATAAGATAATAAATGGATAATTTTCAAGCTCATATATTGGTTGTAGATGATGATGAAGGAATAAGATCATTAGTAAAAAAATACTTAAACGAAAATAAATATATAGTTAATACTGCTGAAAGTGCTGAAGATGCTTTAGAAAAAATTAAAATCATTAAATTTGATTTAATTATTTTAGATATCATGATGCCAGGAAAAAGTGGATTGGAATTTATTAATGAACATAAAAAAAAACTTGATACTCCCATCATATTGCTTACCGCCAAAGGTCAGGCTTACGAGAGAGTTGAAGGACTTCAATTAGGTGCAGATGATTATTTAGCAAAACCTTTTGAGCCTAAAGAGCTAATTTTGAGGATTAAAAATATTTTGACTAAAACAAAAAAAAACAACTTAAAAAGAGTCATAGAATTTGAAAATATTAAAATTGATCTTAACAAGCAATTGATTTTTAAGAATGAACATGAACATAAAATTAATAACACTGAAAAGATTATTTTGGAAAAAATGATTAACAACCCTGGAAAAATATTTGAACGAATGGAAATTGGAAAATTGATTGATTTAGATAAAGAAAGATCTATTGATGTGATTATAACAAGATTAAGAAAAAAAATTGAACTAAATCCTAAAAATCCAAAATTTCTTCAAACTATAAGAGGTGCAGGTTATGTTTTATGGATTGAATAAATTTATTAAAAATTTATTACCTAAGAGACTATTTTATAGAGCATTGCTGATTGTAGCAGTGCCGGTAATTACACTGCAAATAATTATTACAATAGTTTTTTTTGATAGTCTTTGGATAAAAACAAATAAAGGAATGACTAGGGCTTTAGTAAATGAGGTTAAAACTTTCATAGAAGCTTATAATAATGACTCATACGATAAGGCTGAAATTATAAATCTTTTTTCAATCTATCAAGATTTAAACATTGAATATTTTGAAGGCAAGAAATTTAATTTTAATTATAATGAACGATGGTTTAGTCCAATTGATAGAACTTTAAGAAGAGAATTAAAACTAAGATTTGGCTCAGATGAATTTTGGTTCAACTCCAAAAATTATAAAGAATTAATTGATTTAAGAATTAAATATAAATCTGGTTATTTTAAATTTTTGGTACCGAGAGATAGACTTTCTGGATCTTCAGCAAGAATATTTGGTTTATGGATTACAGTTCCAGCTTTAATTATGGTTGTAATATCTTTAATTTTTCTAAAAAATCAGACTAGACCTATTACTGCATTAGCAAAAGCAGCTGAAAGGTTTGGAAGAGGAGAGGAAATTGAGGAATTTAAACCGTCTGGAGCTGCAGAAATCAGACAAGCTGGGTTAGAATTTGATAAGATGAGAAAAAGAATTATTCGACATCTAAACCAAAGATCTGAAATGTTATCAGGTATAAGCCATGATTTGAGAACACCATTAACAAGAATGAAATTGCAAACTGCATTTATAAAAAATAATGATATTTCTCAAAAATTAACAGCGGATATTGATGAAATGGAAAAAATGCTTAATGAATATCTGCAGTTTACTAGCTCATCATATAAAGAGAAAGATGAACTATTTAATCTAAGTGAATTAATAGATGCAGTGATTGAAAAATATGACAATAAGAATATATCCAAAAATATATCTCCAAGAGTTTATTTTAATGGAAGAAAAAATTTAATTAAAAGATGTATTAACAACCTGGTTGATAATTCAATAAAATATGCAGATAAAGTTAATATTGAGTTAACAAAAAAAAATTCAAATTTATTTATAAAAATTGACGATGATGGTCCTGGTATTCCAGAGAAAGAATATGAAAATGTATTCAAACCATTTTATAAAATTGACAAAAGCAGAGCAGACTCAAAATCAAGCGTAGGTCTTGGGCTATCAATCACTTCTGATATAATTCAGTCACATGGTGGAAATATTAAATTGGAAAGATCTTCTTTAAAAGGTTTAAGTGTTAAGATTTTTTTACCTGTTTAGATTTTTTCTTTTTTTTAGATATATTTTTGTTTAATTGTTTTTCAAGGTTTTCTACTCTTTTAGTCAAAATCTCAAACTCATCTTTACTGGTGAGTCTCATTTTAAAGACAATTTCATCTCTTTTTGATTTTAATATTGTTATTAATTCATTTGTTAAATCTTTTGAGGTTATTAATCCTTGCTCAAATAATTTGGTGAATTTATCGAGTATAAACTTTGAATTTTTCATATATTTATTTCATTTCATAATATATTTATCTTATTATTATTATTTATAATGTTCATTAACAATTTTGACCCAGTTGCATTTAAGATTTTTTCATATGGAGTACATTGGTATTCTTTATCATATATTGCTGGTATTTTAATAGGATGGTTTTTAGCAAAAAAATTATTCATTAAGGATATAAATATTAAAAGACAATTTGATGATTATTTAACTTATTTAATAATTGGATTAATTTTAGGAGGAAGAATTGGGTATATTTTATTTTATAACCCAATCTATTATTTAGAAAATATAACAGATGCTCTTAAAATTTGGCAGGGTGGGATGTCTTTTCATGGAGGTCTTATTGGAATTATTTTTTCGAGTTATTTATTTGCAAAAAAAAATAATATAAATATTTTTAAATATTTAGATATTGTCGCGTTAGGTGCGCCTATTGGTATTTTTTTTGGAAGAATATCAAATTTCATAAATTCTGAGCTTTATGGATATGAAACATCTGTACCATGGGCAGTTCAATTTATTAGAATTGACAATTTATATAGACACCCTTCGCAAATTTATGAGGCAACCTTAGAAGGCTTAATACTATTTATAATCATGTTATATTTTTGGAAAAAAAACTATTTAGAGAAAACAGGAAAAGTTTCTGCCATTTTCTTAATTTTTTATTCTTTTTTTAGATTCTTAGTTGAATTTTTTAGAGTGCCAGATGAACAATTAGGCTATGTAATATTTAATTTAACTATGGGTCAAATTATTAGCATAGTTTTTTTTATATTTGGCGTAGTAATAATATTTAATATAAATGATATTCAAAAAAAATCATAAGTTAGCGTTAGATAAATTTATCAATTACGCTCTCTATGACCAAAGAATAGGTTACTATATAAAAAGAAACCCTTTTGGGAAAAAGGGTGATTTCATAACTGCGCCTAATGTATCAAGACTTTTTTCAGAGATGTTAGCCATATGGATTATAAGCTTTTGGCAAAGCTTAGGATCTCCAAAAAAATTTAATTTGATTGAACTTGGGGCTGGAAGTGGTGAGATGATGAAAATTCTTATTGAAAGCTTCAAAAATTTTCCTTTTTTCTTTAATTCATGTAATCTAGTTATTTATGAAAGAAGTCCATACTTAATAAAAATTCAAAAAAAAAAATTAAAAAAAAATAAAATATTATGGATATCTAAGATCAATCAATTAAAAAAAAATCCTTGTATATTTATTGCAAATGAATTCTTCGACGCAATAGCAATAAGACAATTTTCAAAAAAAAAAAATTTTTGGTTTGAAAGATTTGTGTGCTTAAAAGATAAAAAAAAAGCTTTCTTTTTTGAAAAAAAAATTAATATTAATAAAATACAAAAAAAAATTAATCTTAAGATATTTCAAAATCAAAACTTTATTGAATATCCAGAGGATGGATTAAAATATTTAAGAAATATTTCTCAAATAATTAAAAAAAACAATGGAGGATTATTGCTAATTGATTATGGACACACTGACCAAAAAATGAAAGACACACTTCAAGCAGTTTCAAAACATAAATATGCCAATATTTTAGAGAATATTGGAGAAACAGATATTACTCATAACATTAATTTTGAATTATTTAAGAGATTTATTAATAAAATTGGTGGTTTGGAAAATTATTTAACAACTCAAAAAGAGTTTTTAACAAGACTGGGGATCAAGCAGCGTGCGGAGACGATATCAAAAAATCAAATTTTTTCTAAAAAGGTAGATATATATTATCGACTTATGAGACTTATTGATGAAAAGCAGATGGGTACTTTGTTCAAAGTAATGTTAGTAAAAAATAAAAAAAATAAATTTAAATTAGGATTTTCAGATTGATAGTTTCTAAAAAATTATTAAAAAAAAAAAAAATTTATCATCGATTTTTTAATAGAAATGGTGGTAAATCTAAAGGTATTTATAAAAGTTTAAATTGCGGGCCTGGATCTAATGATAACAAAAATAATATTAAAAATAACCTCAAAATTGTTAAAAACAAACTTCATAAGAGAGCAAAAGACATTTTTTTAAATCATCAAATTCACAGTAATAAATTTGTTTTTATTGATGACAAATTTGATTTTAATAAAAAAAAAATTAAAGCAGACGCAATAATAACCAATCAAAAAAAACTTCCCATTGCAGTTTTAACTGCTGATTGTATTCCAATATTGCTATATGAAGAGAGGAAAAATATAATTGCTATAATTCATGCTGGATGGAAAGGTGCATTCAAAGATATAATAAAAAAAGTAATAAATTTCATGATAAAAAAAGGATGTAAATCTAAATTTATAACAGCTGCAATCGGTCCATGTATAAAAGTAAATCACTATAATGTGAAGGAAGATTTTCTAAAAAAATTCCTTAAAAAGGACAAAAAAAACAAAGTTTTTTTTAAAAGAAAAAAAGGAACAATTTATTTTAATTTAACAAATTATGTTAAAGCACAACTCAAATTAAATAAAATCCTAAATATTGACACCATAAACATTGATACTTTTGATAAAAAAAATAATTTTTTTAGTGCTAGGCGATCTTTAAGATTAAATCATGATGATTATGGTAGAAATATTTCAATAATTATGATTAATTAAAGTTTTCAATGAAACTATTAACTGGAAATAGCAATAAAGTTTTAAGTAAAAATATTGCTAAATATTTAAGAACAAAACTTGTCAATTCAAGTATCAAAAAATTTGCTGATGGCGAAATTTATGTTGAAATTAATGAAAATATAAGAGGAAATAGTATTTTTATTGTTCAATCTATTTCGACACCTGCAAATGACAACTTAATGGAATTACTGCTTTGTATAGATGCTCTCAAAAGATCCTCTGCAAAAAATATAACTGCTGTTATTCCTTATTTCGGATATGCAAGACAAGATAGAAAAGTTGTTCCAAGAACTTCTATATCGGCTAAATTGGTTTCAAATTTAATTACAAAAGCTGGTGCTGATAGAGTTGTAACTGTAGATTTGCATGCTGGTCAAATTCAAGGTTTTTTCGATATACCTGTAGACAATCTTTTTGCAACACCGATATTTGCAAGACACGCTAAAAAAAAAATTAAAAGTAAAAAAATTGTTTGTGTTGCTCCTGACGTAGGTGGAACTGAAAGGGCAAGAGCACTTGGAAAACTTCTTGGTGTTGGTCTAGCAATAATTGATAAAAGAAGACCTAAGCCTGGACAGTCAAAAGTAATGAATGTCATTGGTGATGTCAAAAATCAAACTTGCATTATTGTTGATGATATAATTGATTCAGGAGGTACTATTGTTAATGCTGCAAAAGCATTAAAAGCAAGAGGTGCTAAAGAAGTATATGTATATATTACACATGGTGTACTAAGTGGTGATGCTGTAAAAAAAATTAAAAATTCTGTAATAAAAAATTTGGTTATCACAGATACAATTGATAACGGTGAAAAAACAAGAAATGTTAGAAATATAGAAGTTTTACCAATTTCTGGCCTAATGGGTGAGGCAATAAAAAG
>CESM01080298.1_pt1 | contig 10774 bp, 8 predicted proteins | sample 361421 | NCBI WGS metagenome assembly CESM01 (sample SAMEA2622219, study PRJEB7988) | marine metagenome | isolation source: saline water (ENVO:00002010), including | reverse complement strand
ATTAGGTCAACCAATAGCTGATGGTTTAAAATTTTTATTGAAGGAGGATTTTACCCCGGGACATGTTAATAAGTTTTATTATTGGTTGGCCCCTGCACTGACCATGGTTCCTGCTCTTTTAACATGTGCTGTTTTGCCTTTTGGTAGTGAGTTATTTGGTGAGAAGATGGTTATAGCGGATTTGGATGTAGGACCTTTATTTGTTTTTGCTATAGCGTCATTAAGTGTTTATGGAATTGTTATAGCTGGGTGGGCTTCTAATTCTAAGTACTCTTTTCTGGGTGGAGTAAGATCCAGCAGTCAGATGATTTCTTATGAGATTTCATTAGGTTTATCTTTGGTTCCAGTTCTTCTTATTTTTGGTGAATTAAACCTCGGAAAAATTGTGGAAGAGCAAAGCCAAAATGGTTGGTTGCTACTACCTTTTTGGGGTGAAGGGGCGATCTGGAATGGAGGCTATGATCGTTTCTTTTTACTCTTCCCAGTATTCATTGCGTTTATAGTTTTTACTACGTCAATTTTTGCAGAAACCAACAGGTTACCGTTTGATTTGCCGGAATGTGAAACCGAACTTGTAGCCGGATATCACACTGAATATTCTTCGATGAAATTTGCTCTTTTTTTCTTAGGTGAATATGCGGCAATGATTATTGGATCAGGGCTAATTGTTACGCTGTTTCTTGGGGGTTGGTCATTACCATTTGGTTTGGATGCAGCACTGATGAATTGGGCTGGGAATCCTTCTGAAATTCCATGGTGGCTTGGGTTAATTCATATAGGAACTTTCCTTGCAAAGGTTGTTGGGTTTATACTTTTCTTTATTTGGGTTAGGTGGACTTTACCTAGATTTAGGTATGATCAATTGATGAAATTAGGTTGGATTGTTTTTTTCGAGCTTGCGCTGGTTAATATTTTTATAACCGCAGGAATATTAATTTTAACGCGTTCACCCTCTTCCCCATAATGGCTATTAAAGTAGAAAGACCAAAACTCACATTGTTTGAGAAATTCTATTTTCCCTCCATCATTAAGGGATTGCGGATTACTATAGGTCACGCGATTAGGATATTGCTAAGGAAGAAGAAAGTAACGATGCAGTATCCCGAAGAGAAGTGGGATGATTATATGCCGGATCATTATCGAGGCGCTCCAACTCTTGTAACTGATGAACACGGTAGAGAACGATGTGTTTCATGCCAACTTTGTGAATTTATCTGTCCTCCTCGTGCAATAACTATTAAACCAGAAGAAATTCCTTCGGAAGACCAGTGGGCGAAAGTTGAAAAGAGACCAAGGGAATTTGAGATAGATATGATTAGATGTATCTACTGTGGAATGTGTGAGGAGGTTTGTCCGGAACAAGCTATTTTTTTGCGAAAAGATTATGTAATTACTGGTCTCAATCGTGAAGAAATGAAACATGATAAAGATAAGTTATATGAAATTGGTGGAGTTCGAGGTGGGCTTGTTAATAAATGGAATAAATTAAAATAATTCGTGCACCTTCTTTTTTACCTTTTTTCAGCGTTGATGTTAGGCTTCGGCTTAATGGTCATTATTTGCCGAAATCCGGTATCAAGTGCACTAAGTTTGGTAATTTCTTTTTTGGGTCTCGCTGCTCTTTTTATAACTCTTAATGCATACTTCATTGGTATTATTCAGATACTTGTCTATACCGGTGCGGTTATGGTTTTGTTTCTTTTCATTATAATGCTTCTTGATATTAAAGCAGATAATACAAATGATTGGAACATACCTGCAATAGTCGGAACGGTTATTGTAGTTTTCCTCCTGGTTTCTCAATTGGTAAGTGTGCTTCATGCTTTTAAGGCAGGAAGTCAGCCCATGACTGTATTGCCGGATTCCTATTCAAGTAATGATGTTAAAAGTATAGGTGTGGAAATATTCACCAATTATAATTTTCATCTTCAAATTTTGGGAGTTCTTCTGCTTGTTGCAACTATTGGGGTTGTTATTTTAAGTCGTCGTCAAAGTAAAGAAACCGAAGAGAACTAGATTTTTCATTATGCCCACCTTAAACGAATACCTACTAATGAGCGGTCTGCTTTTTTCTATAGGTCTGGCTGGCGTTCTACTTCGTGGAAATATAATAATCATCTTAATGAGTTTAGAGATGATGTTAAGCGCAGCTAACCTGGCTCTTGTTTCATTCTGGAGATTTGGTGGAGGGGGAGGTTTGCCATCCGATAGTTATAGTCCTCAGGTTATGGTTTTCTTTGTGATTACTGTAGCAGCAGCAGAGGTTGCAGTTGGGTTAGCGATAATTGTAGCTCTCTTCAGGTCTCGACAGACCGTTGAAATTCATGAACTAAGCAGTATGAAAGGATAATTAGTTGATGAGTTTAGGATTTTTAGTACTTTTTTTACCTCTTATCGCATCGGCGATTACTCTTCTCGTTTCTAGAAGGAGAGGTATGCTTTCTTCTTACATTTCTACAGCCTCAGCATTGATTTGTTTATTGATTACAGTTTCTCTTATTCAGAATGGAGATAATAAAGAACTAGGTTCCTTCAATTGGATTCAAGTTGGTGATTTTCAACTTAATATTGCCTTAGAATTGACTGGGTTGGGTAAGGGGATGCTATTAGTCGTCACTCTAATAGGTTTTCTAGTTCACTTGTTTTCTATTGGTTATATGAAAGAGGATTCTGGTATGGCCCGGTATTTCGGAGGTCTTTCCCTATTCATGTTCTCGATGACAGGAATTGTGTTGGCAAACAATCTAGCCATGATGTTTATTTTTTGGGAATTAGTCGGGGTTAGTTCCTATTTGTTAATAGGTCACTGGTATCACAAACACAGTGCTGCTGAGGCAGCAAAAAAAGCATTTTTAGTAAACAGGATAGGGGACTTTGGATTTATGATTGGCATCCTTTTAATATGGGGTGCTTTTGGTTCAGTCAATTTTGCAGAGATTAGTAATTCTTTGTCAGTAAATAAATATGATCAGAATTTGCTCAACTGGGCCATGGTTTGCATATTCTGCGGAGCTATTGGAAAGTCCGCTCAGGTGCCTTTGCATGTTTGGTTGCCCGATGCTATGGAGGGACCGACCCCGGTGTCAGCGCTTATTCATGCGGCAACCATGGTTGCTGCTGGAGTGTTCATGCTAACCAAGGTTTTATTTATTATAGAGGTAGCTCCTGTTGCAGCATCTTTGATCCAATATGTCGGAGCTTTGACAGCCTTATTGGCTGCGCTTATGGCTACTCAACAAGATGACATCAAAAAGGTCCTTGCTTACTCTACACTTTCGCAGCTTGGCTACATGATAATGGCTGTTGGTTTTGCTGGTTATTTATACAATGGAGAGACCCTGGGTGAAAAAGCTTCAAACGCGGGTTTCTTTCACTTATATACACACGCCTTCTTCAAGGCGTTATTATTCCTTGGTTCAGGAGCCATTATATATGCCTGCCACCACGAGCAAAATATATGGAAAATGGGAGGGTTGCTTAAGCGCATGAAAATAACATCTATAACTTTCTTGATTGGTACAGCAGCTCTTTGTGGTGTTTTTCCGTTGAGCGGATTTTTTAGTAAGGATGCCGTTATGGCTGCAGCTCAAAATAATCCGTTGCTGTTATCAATCGGCTGTTTCGTTGCCTTTCTGACTTCTTTTTATATGACTCGACTTTGTGTGATTGTATTTTTTGGAAAGTCAAAATCATGGTCTGCCGAAGAAGCTAAAGAGGTTCCGATAATAATGTTATTACCTCTCATTGTTTTGAGTTTTGGAGCTATTTTTGCAGGATACTCCTTCAGTTATGATTGGTTTGTCAGTTATGATAAAATTATTCACCCCAAGGGTGCTCTGCCTCTGATGTTATCATTAATTGGTTTGTCAGGAGTTTTAATGGGTGTCTTTTTGTATAAGGGGAGAACTTCGGAGCCTTGCAACATCAAAGTTCTGAAAAATAAATTCTATTTGGATGAAATTTATTTAATTATTGTTAGAATTTCTCAAGAATTTATAGCTAAATTCGCAAAAGTTATAGATAGAGTGTTTATTGATGGTTTTTTTGTCAGAGGTGGTGCGAAGTTGGTTTCAGAAGTTGGTTCAAAACTAAGAGGAATTCAGTCCGGTAATTTACAAGGCTATGCTTTTCTTTTTGCTATTGGTGTGATTTTAGTTCTCTTCATTATAAATTCTTTAATTGGATAAATTCAATCTCTGTACTTAATGATTAATATAATTGTATTTATCCCAATAATAGCAGCCCTTTTAATTGGCTTTTTAGGTTCAGGAAAGAAAATTTCACTATTAGCTTCTGGTGCAAATCTAATACTTGGAGTTTTTATTTTCTTCGAATTGATAAAAACTGGAGGTAAAGAAATTATCTATGAGTCCTCATTTCTTATTCTGGAGACTCCCAAGCTTGCTTTGAGTTTTGGGGTGGATGGAATGAGTGGAATATTGATTCTGTTGACTCTAATTGTCACCTTCTGTGCTGTTCAAGTTTCTCCTGAGAAGGGGCCAGATGGTAAAGAGAAGTTATTTCATATTTCATCGATGTTGATTTCTGCAGGTGCTTTGGGTGCTTTCGGTGCAACTGACATGTTTTTTATGTTTGCTTTCCATGAGTTGGCTTTGATTCCTACATTTTTGATGATTGCTATATATGGGCACGGCAGAGATAAAGTTGCAATTGCATGGAAAATTACAATTTACCTTGGTTTAGGAAGTCTCGTTCTCCTCGGTGGCTTGATAGCACTCTACTCAAATCTACAAGGATCAGGAAATCCAACTTTCAATATAGCTGAGCTAACAGATTTGGCTCAGAGTCATCCAATTTCTGATTCACTGCAAAAGTGGATCTTCCTGTCTGTTTTTCTCGGTTTTGGTATTTTAGTTTCGTTATTCCCATTTCATAGTTGGGCGGCTCCAGCCTATGCTGCAGCTCCTACCCCCACAGCGATGCTTCATGCTGGCGTTCTCAAGAAATTTGGGCTCTATGGAATTATTAGAATTGCAATGCCAATGTTACCTGAAGGCTTGGCTTCTTGGCATGGATTAATACTTGTTTTACTACTTGGTAATATTCTTTATGTGGGCTTTGTGACTATTGCTCAAAGTCAGCTTGATAAGATGTTGGGCAATTCGAGTGTTATGCACATGGGATATGCTTTTCTAGGAATAGCCTGCGTAAACGAAATAGGCACTAATGGAGCTGTTTTTATGATGTTTGCTCACGGAGTGTCTATAGCGTTATTATTTGCTCTTTGTGGTTCGTTGAGAGAAAGGCTAAATACATTAAGCCTTAACAGGATAGGTGGTCTTTCAGGCAAAGTGCCATTCTTGGCAGTTACTTTTGGCTTCGCCGCATTTGCTTCAATTGGCTTGCCTGGATTCGCGAATTTCGCATCAGAAGTAACAATTTTGTTTGGAGCGTTTAAAGAGGCTCAACAGATAAGCAGTCTCCAGATTACTGCTATACTAGCCATTTGGGGTGTCGTAATATCTGCCGTTTACATGCTGAGGGCGTATAGAGGGGTTTTTCAGGGGGAATCAGATAGAAGTTTAACCTTAGTACGAAAAGATTCGTTACCGAAATCGCCTATAGTGATTCTTATTATAATTTTAATGATCACTGGATTTTTTCCTAACATAATCCTTTCCCTTTTGCACTTTAAACCATAATGCCTGCTTATTTACTAGAAGTTATCGTCTTGGTCCTAGGTTTTTTAATGCTTGGGATAGAAGCCTTCTCGAGGACTGGGTCTAGGTCGAGAGTGGCCCAATTTGGGGTTTGTGGACTTCTGGTAGTTTTTCTTTTTCTCTTTGTAGTTGATTCGGATGAGTCCTATTGGAATGTCTATCATTTTGATAATTTAGCAGCTTTCTACAAAGGGATTATTATTCTTTCTACCCTAATGGTGTTAGTCATGGCTAGAGACTTTGCTCCTGTCCTCAAAAGGTATACATCAGACTGTAATGAATCCTCAGGTATTGGGGAGTATTATTGTATTCCTGTATTCGTATGCTGTGGGTTGATGTGGATGGCTTCAGCTAAAGATTTAATTACAATTTTTGTGTCATTGGAGTTAGCAACGATTGGATTCTACGTACTAGTTTCATTTATGCGAAGGAACGTAGGTTCCTTAGAAGCAGGAGTTAAGTATTTAATATTAGGAGCACTTTCAACTGGTTTTTTTGTTTATGGCATTGCCTGGATGTTTGGCTCGACGGGAACCTTTGAGCTTAATGAAATAAGCAAAGTCTTTGATTCCGGAGTCGTTGAGAGGGCTCCAGTAATTTTTGCAATAGCATTAATAATAGTCGGTTTAGGCTTCAAGATCGCAGCTGTGCCATTTCATATTTGGGTGCCTGATGTTTATCAGGGGACGTCAATGCCAGTCACTGCTTATCTATCAGTGGCCTCAAAAGCAGCAGGTTTCATAGTGCTTCTGAGAGTAGTTGAACCTTTTATGGAATCTTCAATGACAGCAGGAGCATGCATTCTTCTTTTTAGTGTTCTTGCAAGTATGACTTTGATTTTTGGAAATCTTGCAGCAATTAAACAAACTAACGTCAAGAGATTGTTGGCTTACTCAAGTATAGCTCATGCAGGATTTTTGATCATGGCTATTCCAGCACTTGAGAAGAATTTTTCTTTAACTCTTCAAGGCCCAAATCCAATCCAATCTATTTCGTTTTATCTTGCTGGGTATTTGTTAATGTCGATGCTTTGTTTTTTAATTCTGACAATTGTCAGAGTTTCATCCGATAGTGAGAATTTGGATAGTCTCAGTGGGCTAGGTTCCAGATCACCCTTATTAGCTTTTTCGATGACGGTTGGAATTGCATCATTAGCTGGAGTTCCACTGACTGTTGGTTTTTTTGGAAAATTTTTAATCTTTAATGTAGCGATCCAGTATGCGATGCATTCGGGCTATTGGTTCTTGGTTTCATTTGCAATTTTAGGCGCTACTGCAGGATTTTATTATTATTTTAAGATCATTAAAGTAATGTATTTCAATAAACCTAAGGATGATGAAGGGGAATCTATTAGTGTTAATCCGCTATCGAAATTTTTGATTCTTTCATTAGTTGTATTGGTTATAATTTCAGGTGTTTTTCCAAATCTTTTGATGAGTTTTCTTTAATGTTCTCTTAAGGCATGAAATCAAGTAATAATTGATAAAGAGCAACAGGCGATTGAGAAATTGGGTTTCATGTTCTTGTAATTTCACAGTATTAGTTTAATATTGTAAACGTGAAGATCTTATTGGTTGAGGATGAAGCTGAAATTGGAGGGCTTATTAAGGATGGTCTTGAAAAAGAAGAATTTGCTGTTGATTACTGCAAAGACGGGGATACAGGGATGGAGCATGCCATGTCACACACGTATGACGCCATTGTTCTTGATGTTATGCTACCCGGTAAGAGTGGTTTAGAAATTTTAAAAATGGTCAGAGCTGGCCATAATAATGTTCCTATTATCATTATAACCGCTCGGGGTGAGACAGAGGATAGAATACAAGGGCTTGATTTGGGGGCTGATGATTATTTGCCCAAGCCATTTTTTGTTGAGGAGCTAATTGCACGTTTAAGGGCTATATGGAGAAGATCTTCTGAGACAGGAATGAGTGTTCTTAGTGTTGGCACATTATCGGCTAATTTGATGACTAGAGAGGTTGTGAGATCTGGTTTGCAAATTGAGATGACGCCAAAAGAGTTTTCATTGCTTGCTTTTTTAATGAGGGCTCCAGGACGAGTTTTAACAAGGACTCAAATCTTAGAGCAGGTTTGGGGTTATCATTTTGATCCTGGAACGAACTTGGTTGATGTTTACATTAGAAGGCTCAGATCAAAAATTGATATTGAGAATGAAATTCCACTCATAGAGACATTGAGAGGGGTTGGGTACCGAATGCAGGACCCAGATCATTCCGAAAAGGAATAGTCAAAGTGGCCTTTTCATTTAGACTAAGAATTGCCCTTTGGTCAGCATTATTGTCCGGAGTTGTTCTTCTGATTTTTTTAGGAGTGACTTCAAATATGGTTAGAAAGACTATGACTGAAGAGGCGGACTTCGAGTTGAAAGGTTTCACGGAGGATATGGTATTGACCGCTCAGGCAATGGAGGAGGGAGGACTATTACAAACTCAAATGGTTGGAACTTTAAGTGCGGAAAGAGCAGAGGTTAGGTTGATCGAATTGGCAGAAATAGATAATTTTGAGGATGAACTAGTTAATCGATCTCCATTGGCTATTGAAGATACTATAGGAGAAGCTCCGCAAATTTACCAAGAGCCTGACTGGCCGAACCCTAGTCCTACTATTGAATGGAAGCCTGATGGGTCTAATGAAACCATTAAATATAAAGGAAAAACATGGAGGGTAATGGCAAGGACCTTTGCTGGATATAGAGTTCGTATGGCGATTGACTTGAAAGAGATTGGCGATGAGGTGAAAAAATTAATGGTTCGGTATTTAGAGGCTCTGCCATTAGCCTTACTGGTTATCGGTTTTGGTGCGTGGTGGATTGCAGGAAGAGCTGTTAGGCCGGTACAAAAGATTATTGCAACTGCTGAAAAAATTACAGTTCAGGGACTTGGCGAACGTGTTGAGGGTATTAATTCCAAAGATGAGTTGGGTAGGCTTGCAGGTGTTCTAAATCAAATGATGGATAGGCTAGAAGAGTCATTTCGTCAGATTAAACGATTTAGTGCAGATGCTTCACATGAGCTTAAAACTCCTTTAGCTGTTATGCAGGGTAAAATTGAAGCTGCATTACAAGACCAAGACCGAGCAAGTGAGAGTAATTTAGTGCTTGCCGATTTATTGGAAAGGGTTGGTCAGCTTAGGTCAATAATTGATAGTCTTTTAATGCTTTCGCGTTCTGACGCTGGTGGCTTCACAATGGAAAATAATAATTTGGATATTTATGATATGATGTCGGAAATTGTGGAGGATGCAGAGATTGTTGCTTCGGAAGAGGGTATTGTATTGGAGGCAGAAATAGGTACTAGAGGAATGTTTGTAAATGGGGATGAGAGATTGTTGCGTTTAGCAATATCAAATTTATTGACCAACGCTACAAAATATAATCTTGAGGATAATGGAAAAATAAAAAGTAAAGTTAATCGATCTGATTTAGGGTATGAAATTTTAATAGAAAATACTGGTCCAGAAATCAAAAAGGAAATTGAAGAGAAAATATTTGAAAGGTTTTATCGGGTTGACCCTGCTAGAGGTACAAGTAAACCTGGATTTGGTTTAGGTCTTAGTTTAGCAAGAGTTATAGCTAGAGCTCATGGTGGAGACTTGAAACTTAATTACTCGGAAGGGGGAGTTAATTCGTTTGTAATGAGTCTTCCAAAATTTGGAAAAGAGGATTAGAGGCTTTTAGATATGGATCCGTTATTTAATTGTCCTATCGAAAAAATGCGAATAGCTGGCCTCTCTGAGGCCGCGGTAAAAGGTTTTCAAAGAGCATATGAAAAGATAAAAGGTGGTGCGTATGAGTTAATTGAAGAATCCTCAATTGACACTATTGATGAAGTTAAAAAATACGATAATTTAGATGTTCCTAATAATGAGGAGTTAGAGTCCGTTATTAATAAAAGCGTTGTTATTAAGTTAAACGGAGGATTGGGAACAAGTATGGGGCTTAATACTACTAAGTCATTACTGGAGGTCAGAGAGGGGTTAACTTTCCTTGATGTTATCGCAAAGCAGGTAATGCATATCAGAAAGGAGCACCATAATGATCTGAAATTCCTATTAATGAATAGTTTTTCTACGACTGATGAGACTAGAGAATTTTTATTAAAATACCCTCAATTAGGTGAACCCAGAGAGATAGAACTACTTCAAAACCGTATACCTAAAATTGATGCTAATACCTTTGAGGCTATTGCCTATAGCGAGTCACTAGATTTAGAATGGTGCCCACCTGGGCATGGTGATATTTATGCAACTCTTTTAGGAACAGGTGCCTTAGATAAACTTGTGGATTCAGGAGTGCATTATGCATTCGTCTCAAATTCAGATAATTTAGGAGCTACCTTTGATTTTAATTTACTTAGTGAATTTATAAATAGTGGATCTTCATTTATGATGGAGGTAACAAGAAGAACTGATGCTGATATAAAAGGAGGTCATCTAGCTAAGGATTCGCAAAGTGGAAATTTGCTTTTAAGAGAAGTAGCTCAATGTCCTGATAAAGATCTCAAGGAATTTCAGGATATTTCAAAGTATAGGTATTTTAATACTAATAATATTTGGCTTAGATTGGATAGACTAAGAGACTTAATGCAAGATTCTGGTGGTTTTATAGATTTGCCTTTAATAGTCAACCGTAAGCACGTTAATCCAGTCGACTCTGATTCGACCAAAGTTATTCAGATTGAAGTTGCCATGGGTGCTGCAATTCAATGTTTCAAAGACTCAACGGTAATAGAGGTTCCAAGGTCAAGATTTTCACCAGTCAAAAACTGTGAAGATCTTTTTGCTTTAAGGTCAGATGCTTATCAATTAGGTGAGAAGTTTCAGGTTCAACTGATTCCAGAGAGATCTAATGTACCACCTACAGTTAAGCTTAATGATGAAGTCTATAAGAATTATCAAAGTTTTGAGAATGTCACTAACCTTGGAATTCCTTCATTAAAAAATTGTCAATCTATCCATGTAAATGGTCCATTTACGTTTTCTAGTGATATTGAATTTGAGGGCAGTGTCAGTATTACAAATAGGGATACATTTATTAAGGAGATACCTCCTCGTCGATATAAGGATAAAAAGGT
>CESM01221296.1_pt1 | contig 10795 bp, 7 predicted proteins | sample 361421 | NCBI WGS metagenome assembly CESM01 (sample SAMEA2622219, study PRJEB7988) | marine metagenome | isolation source: saline water (ENVO:00002010), including | reverse complement strand
TATTGTTTGTACCACTTGGTGGTGCAGAGGTAAATGTTATAATTGCACCATTTACTGTGAACGCATAACTGGCACCATATCTTTGGTAAACATTATTAACAAACACAATAAAATTGTTTGCACCAGAACCAGAGGGGGTTTGAGTTAATGTAAATGCAGTTGCTGAACCATTACCGTTAAATTCATCAATGTGTGGAGATGAAAGTGCATTTGTCATTGATAACAAAGTTCTACCAAGATATACAATAAAAATTCTTGCATTGTTTGCTGGTGCAGCTGCAAAGGTAATTTTTGGGTCACCAGATGACATTGAAATGTTAAACGCAAAACTTGGTTCTTGAACAATACCATCAAGAGAAACTAAAAGTTGTCCAGCCTGTGCGACTGGAAAATCTAAATCGAATGTTGCGTTTGAACCATCACCAGTAATTAACTGTTTGTCAAAACTTCCAGCGGTTGGTTCTACTCCAATATAACTTGTCATTGTTTATCCTTCAGTCTTATTTATTCTGCATCTTTGATGGTCAAAGTGCCATCTGCAACTGCTTCAATAATTTCATCATAATGACGATTACCTTCACTTAATGGCACTTGCCATTTTTCTCCATTTTCATAAATTAGTTCAATGTGACTATTTTCTGTTTTATTTGAAATAGGGTTTGTATCTGTTTTATATTGTGCTGATAATATTTTCATTTTATAACTCCGAACTCAAAGAAATATGACTACTAGTCTCAGTACCATGATACATTGACAATCCTAAACCAAAGCCTGTTTGGACGGTATTATTTCCATCTGCTCGTAGATAGATATCTTTTACATCTGTTTGATTTGTTGCCATGTAACCAGCAACCAAACCCTCTTGAGCGGTAACTGAACCAGCGTTATTATACCAACACACAATATTACTACCTTGTGTAACAGCAGGTTTATTACGCAGTGGAACTGGTGTTTGTAAAACATATCCACCCCTATTTCCTAAAGCATGACCAACAGCAACAGTATCATAAATTCCTATTACTCTGCGATAGAAGTATCGTTGACAAAGTAAAAGCTCTTCTCCATATGAACGGTGTTCAAAGTCTGATGCTATATCGCCAACTTCCAGTTGAACGCCTGTAATTTCAAATTTTGCTTCATCAGTTGCAAGAATATTCTGGGCAAAATCTCCAACTTGAGCGCCACTAACATGGGCTCTCCATTGTTCATTTGTTACCGTTCCAGTATAGTTTGTTCCATAGTAAAGAGTAAAATACACAACCAACCCAGGCCCATCATCATTATTAAATACAAGATTTGCGTGGCCTGGAATAGTGTGTGTTATCTTTGTCCATGTATTTGCTGATAGTGTATAATCAAAACTGTATGCACCATTACTTGACGTTGACGTATCTAAAGAACGAATGTAAACTTTATAAGTACCAGCAACAGTTGATAGAACCCAAAAAGAAAGTGTTATCTTTGAAGATGCACTTGTATAATTCCAACCAGAGGTCGTTATGTTTCGTGCTTCTACTCTAGTTTCAAATTCGGCAAAATCTGCAGCTGCATCTGGTGTTTGTGGGTCAGTAACATGAAGTTGAAGAGAATTTCTAAATCCAAGACTGTAAGGAGTATCAGTAGTTGATAAAGCGTGATGAGTAGCACTTATGTCAGGCCCTGCTCTATTAACTTTAAACATATCAAGAAAATAACCGCTAGAAGTAGTTGATGCGCCTCTTTGAGCAACTTGAAAAGCACCATTGATGAGTAAATTTTTTACCCCACCAACACCAGTTAATGCACTACCATTAAATGCTGGTAATGTTCCAGAAGTTGCAAGTTTTCCAACTGTTACTGCGTTATTAGCAAGTTTGTCAGTTGTTATTGAACCAGCTGCAACATCACCAGCTGCAACTGTTGTATCTTGATTTAAAAGTTCTGCTAAATTTTTTGCGTTACTAGCCATTATACAAAATACCTCGCCATTATTTGGGAATTATTTACTGGTGTAAATGTAAACGTCAGAGTTGCACCAGATATACCATAGTCCGTTGTTGGTTTCATACATACACCATTATAAAAAACAAACACATCATTCACAGATGCGCTGTTACTTAAAGTAAATGCAGTTGCAGAACCGTTACCAGTAAAGTTATCTAGGAACATTGACACTGCTCTTCTTGCAGTTGTTCTAAGACCAAGATGTTTAACTTCAATTTCTGCACTATTATCTGGTGCAGAGGTAAAAGTCAACACACCAGTTGTTGTATTAACTGAATAGTTTGTAGATGCTTTTTGTAAAATACCATCAACAAAAACCATGATTGTTGTTGAGTTCGCTGGAACTTCTGTTAATTGAAAAGTTGTATCAGAACCATCTCCAGTAAAATTATCTGTGGTAAATGTTTTTAATGAAGTAGAAAGTTGTGCAACACCAACTGAACCAGCTGATGGTGTTCTAGAAAAAGTTCCGATACCTCTATGAATTACATAGATACTATCACCATTTGCTGGTGTTGAAGTAAATGCAAGAATTTTAGGAGAATTACTTGAGTCATCATTGATAGTATAAGCGACATCAGGCTCTTGAACAACATTGTTTACCATTACCATTACGTTTTCTGAAGCACCACCAGGCACTTCATTAGTAAGAGTAAAGTTTGCAGTCGCACCAGTTCCAACAAAATCTTCTTTGACGAAATTTGGACTTAACCTATTTGTTGCTTGTACACCAATATATGACATTATGATACCTCTTGTAATATTCCAGCGATGACATCAACAGTAGCACCACTTGCATATGCATATAGCTTATCGTTTGAGTTTAAAATAATTTTTTGTCCAGACACAACCTTTAGTGTTGAGTTTGCTGGAATTGGTACATCTTTAACAACATGATATGCTTTGTAGATTACTTTTGTTCCAGCAGCAGCACCATCACCAGCAGCAGAATTCTGTTGGTATGTAAATTGTGTTGCACTTGTTCTTGTAATTTTGTAAATACCATTTACATAAGCAGCAGTTGAACCAGTAACATGAACATATTGTCCAGTTTGTAAACCATGAGAAGATGCACAAACTACTGTTGCAACATCAGATGACGAAGAAGTTATACTTGTAATAGTTCCTAAAGTTGCAGAGGTATCTTGAATAAATGTTGTTAATGAAACAGCAGCAGTTCCAGTATTAGCAGCATCTAATTCTACTAAAATTGAATTAACCCCACTTGAACCATTGTTTGCAGTATAGACCGCTTGCGGCCCAGTATGATTATCAGTCGCACTACCAGTCGATTGATAATTTTCCCCAGCAGTTACAATTGATGCAAAAGCGTTTTTAAAATTATTAGCCATATTTTTTTCCTTATCCTAATGCAGTCGCTAATGCGATTGAAAAACCTTCAGTAGAGATTGTACCACTAACAGAGGGTAGTGTCAAGTTAACACCAGCACCATTATTAATATTACCAGCGATTGTAACATTTGTTGGTAATCCGATTGTTACTGTATTACCAGCAGCGGCAGTTTCAATCTCACCAGATGTTCCAGCAATTGTTAAAGTTTCACTATCCAGTATGGATATAGTTCCAGTATCACCAGATATATCAACATCAAGAGTATTGATAGAATTGTTTAGTGCAACAATCGCTTCAACAACATCAGTTGATGAAGCAATAATACCAGACGCACCAAGTAAATTTGCAATATCACCTACGTCTTGAGCAGTTCCGTTATAAGACGTTCTGAATTGTTCAAATGTATTGCTGGGTAATACTTGTCTATCTGCCATCTTTTTCTACCAATTTAACCAAGAGGTTTTTAATCTCATGCATTTCAGATTTTAATATATTTATCTGTCTTGTTGCATCTCTCAATTCATCTTTTTGTTTTTGTACGTTCCTCGACCTTGTAATAGCGGCAACATACGCACTTCTTGAAGTATTTATGATTGCTTTTGAATTCATATCTCTTACAAGATGTTCATGTCCTTCAACTTTTAAATACTCTTCACTCATTATGTTGCCAATGCGATAGCACGCAAATCCTTTATTCTTGGTGGTTGAGCACTATTACTTGACTGCATACGAATCTTAATTGCAAACGCAGTAAACTCTTCTAAACCATCTTCAGTATATTCGTATTCAATAAAATCATCATTAGTAGTAGAGTCGTTTGTGGTAACATCTGGCCCACCGTTTGTATTGAAAAATCTGAAACCCAATTCATCAAAATCTGATTCGTCATCAGAACGAAGTATCTTATACATTAATTGTATCTCTGCATTTGCAAATCTTACAGCAGTATGTAATACTTTTAATGCAGTAGCAGGATTTTTAAGAGTCACTCTTCTAGTAACATAAATTGTTTCTGTACTATCACCATCTGGTTCAGTTGCAGATATAAAATCTGTAGTTGGGAATACACCAGAACTACTATCAATATTATCAATCCTATTAGAGAAAGCAACAACTGACTTTCTATCCAAATCAATTACTGGTGATAAGTTTTCTTGAGTTGTTCCCATATTAAGGTCAAGAATTAAAGACTTACTTCCAGACAATTCATTTGTTTCATTAATTTGTGATGCAATCAATTTAGGATTATCAAAGAAGAAGTTTTCTCCTAAAGGAATATTAATCTTTGCTGATTCGGCAAGTGATGCAGAATCTAAAGATGACTCTGTTCCATTTAATGACCTACCACCAGTTGCTCTAACAAAACCAGACAATGAGGTATTTGGGTGAATAATAGTTGGTAATAATGTTTGCATACCATCCATCTGTGCATTTTCAGTTGCGACCACAGCGTTACCACCACCAACTGATACACTTGCATCTGCACTTGTAGTTGTAGTGATTGTGTAATAATCTAAGTTTTGATTTGCAATTGCAGTATGAGTTTTATTAATCTGGTCTAGAGGAATACCATTTAACTGATATAACTCTACAGTTGTACCATTAGCATGAGCAGTAGCAGTAGTACCATCTTGCGCTCTTGTTATACTTGTAATTGATGTAGTTCCAGCACCACCACTTTGTGTACCGAACATAATTTCATCACCAATCTTCAAGTAGATTCTAGATGAAAGATTACTTGCTTCAAAACCAGTACCAGATGTTAATGTCAAATTAGTTTGAGAATTTGTCATTGCACCATTTAATGTTGTACTAATGTCGGACTTTGCACCAGAGATTGTTACATTATTCTGGTCAGCGTGCATATTATGGTCTGTGTGTAAAACTTTAATTACGTTACTACTTCCAGTAAATCTAAATGGGTCGTTACCAAGCGTTTTACTAGGTAATACATCATTGACTAAAGTTAAAACACCATTTACACCAGTATTGAAACTTGCTCTATGAACAGTAAACTTTAAGTCCTCAAAATCATATGCAGACCAAGTAGTATTATTTTGTGATTTAAATAGCACACCAAGATACGGTTGTTCAGAAACAGTTCTAGTTCCACCAATATCTGTTTCACCCATTCTTGAAATCCATGCAAAGTATTTGTCAGAGTCAGATTGTAATACAATACAATACTCTACACCATTTCTAACATATACTGGTGAATTAAATCTAAATGTAGTTGGTTTTGTTGCATCATTAGTTAAGTTAACTCTAGAATAAGTTTTACCAGATACAGCTCTAGCAGATGAATCTGAAACTGTCATAGAAGTATCACTAGTAATACTTGCAACTGTGGTTACAAGTGCTGTAGTTTCATGTCCTGCTTGTCCTGCTGTTCCTACAGTTGAAGTTCCACCCTCTGTAATTGTAATACAATCACCAACTCTTAAATCCGTAAACTTAGTATTAGTACCAGTAACCGTGGTTGAACCATTACTCATTGCAACTGTACCATCTTCAAATGGTTGAAAAACTTTAGTTCCAAAAGGTAGTGCCTTAATTGTTGGATAACCGTTTTCCATTTCACGAATTTGACAAGTAACTGGAATATTTGCATCTTTTCCTTGGAAGAATACATCAATCTTTGTGATATATTCACCACCCTCTGCTTGTGGCATAATGGATTGTGCTAGCGGATCCCACCAACCAACAACTACATCACGAACATCATTTCTTGTTACATTCTCTGTTTGATTAACATTTCTAACCTCAACCCTTGCATTTCTTGTTGCAATAATTCTTTCTTGAACATTTCTAAGAATACCTCTTGCAGAATAAGTTGCTTGAGCAAATGTTTCTGGTTCTGGGGTAAGTTGATTGGTTGCAGAAGAAGTTAATCTGAATACTCTTTCACCAGTTCTAAATCTTGCATTACCAGCAACATTAGGGTCTGGAATTGCAAATACACCCTCAACCTTTCCAAATCCAGTTGAGAACATTGCACCACCTACAGATGTTACTGTTCCAGTACCACCAACACTTGGTGTTACATTTGATGATACATCTTGTTTATCAAAAAATGGATAAACTCTAGTGAGAGGTTTTAATCCAGTTGCAGAAAACGTAACATTTCTTGCACGAATGAAAGGAATAATTGCAGTAGATAATAATCTATCACCCTCTGACACTCTATCAATTTGTGCTACAACATTAGTTGAAACACCTTGTCTAGTTCTTGTACCAGTTCCAGTTGTAGTTGTTCTCTGTAATATAGCACGACCTTGTGGTTGACCCAAGTTAATAAATCTTTGTTCTCTAAATCTAGAGGTTGTTGTTGTAGATTCACCAGACCATTGAGTTTGCCATGCGTTCCAAATAGTACCAATTGCATTTCTATTTTGTGCAAAGACTGTATCGAAATTACCTTCACGATTAATGATTAGTGCTGGAAGTCTATTAACCTCAAACCACTCATCACCAGATGGACTTAGTTCACAAATACCTGCCCATGAAAAATTCAAGACTGGATTTAGATTTTCAATTCTGGTTGCATATGGTTGTTGAATAGAAACAATCTCATCATACGGAAGAGTAACTAAATCACCAGTTTTCTGATAATTATCTGTTGTCCTTTGTGTATCAGTTGTATTTTCTTCTGAAAGAGTAACACCTTTCATAAAGTACTTTGGTCTTAACTCTTGTTCTGCCATATCAATCGCAACACGATAATCTGGGTGTTGAACATCACCAATTGAGTGTCCAGTAAAGTTATCAACTAGGAAACCAGACTTAAATCTATCTAAACCATTTGCATCTTGTATTTGAAAACCCTCTGCATCTTTTTCTAATAATGATAGTGCAGTATAGTATTCTATATTATTAATTCTATCTTCTAATCTACCGATATCTCTCATAGTATATCGCTTATTAGTTTCTTTAGTTAATTTTGCATCATCAATATCAAGTAGATATGCTGGTAAAGTAATTTCAGAAATCAACATTGACTTTTGTAGTTCTTCTGGCGGTCTAGGTATTTCAGCAGGAGTTCCTTTTTGAACTACAAATTTTCCCTTTTCAGTTAAGAAAAGTAAATCTACACGACCAAGATAAAATTCAAAATCATAATTGATATTAGAATTATCTTTTGGTATTAATGATTCAGATGCTTTTGTACCATGAAACTTTCTAGATGCAAAATTAAATGAAAACCCAGTAACATTATCAGCACTATATTGACCACTATTTCTATTAGCAGTTGAAGCTGCAATGTCATCAATTTTTGGTCTAAAATCAATCGCATTTCTTAAATCATATTCACCAGTAGGTTCTCTTACCTCTGGGTCAACTCTAGTTGCAGAGTATGTTAGGATATCTTTATAATCTACTGAACTATAAGAGTCTACTGTGAAGAAATCACCAGCACCATGTTCAAAGTAATCAAACACGACTGCAATTCTACCAGTAGGAGCAGTTTGTCCTGCTTTTCTGATTACTCTACCAACATCATAAAAGTTATCTCTTTGTCCAGTATCTAGAATAAATCTACCAGTAATATTTTTAGAACCAGCAGTTAACGTAGCAACTGTTGCAGTTGCACCAGATGTTGCACCAGTAATATTCTCACCACTTGAAAAATCTTTTGCATTTTTAACAATGTATGTAATTGGACTAATGGTGTTAATAATCATTGCTTGACATTTACTAGTTGCACCAGTAATGATTTCACCTTTTTGGAATGTACCAGTAATACCAGTTGCAGTAAATTGTGGAAGTGCTGGGTCAGCACTTGCACTCTCTGAGTCAAAGACTGCATGAACTTTATGAACGTCTGCTTTACCTAAAGATACATCTTTATCTTTTGCATCTATACCATATACATGAGCACCAGTTACACTATTTGCAAGAACAATATGAGCAGGAATATTAGTTTTTACTTTATGGTCAGCATCACTTCTTTCTACCGTAGTTAATAATTGAACTACAATACCAGCACCATTAAATACAGTATTGTTTGTAATAGTTAAGTTTCTTGTACCAGTACCACCAAAAGTCGTATTACTTGAAGTTAGATTAATAATATCTCCGTCTGCACAACCACTTTGACTGTTATTATTAAGAACAACTGCAATATAATCTGTATTTGATGCTGCTAGAAACTTTTCGTCAGCAGCAGCTTGAACAGCAAGTTGACCAGAACCATTTGATGTGGCAACGAATTGTCTACGAACTTGTAATTTTGTAACTAGTTTACCATTACTTTCAGTTTCTAAAGTTTTAATATTGGATTTTCTTAATTTACGAAGAAGAATATTTCTGTTTGTATCTTGAATAGCAGGACGTTTACGAACAACACTACCAGTTAATGCGTCAGTTGAAGGTTGTGCAGTAAATGAAATTGCAGTAGCTGTAACACCATCAACAACTCTTTCTTCTGTTGCACCAGCAGCGCCTGTAGGAATTTCTAAAACATCACCTACTCTAACTTCACTAGTATCGTAACCGGCAACACCAATAAGATTATCAGTACCAGTTTGTTCAGTACGATATGTACCAGATAAAGTTTTATTTACATTAAGAACAAGGTCAGCAGTAAAGTCTTCATCAGAAGCACCAGTACCATCATTCATGTATACTTGTTTAACTTCATCAAATGTTCTTTGATTAACACCACCTGCTAAAGTTAAAGTAGCATTACCAGTAGTTTTAATTTGACCATCAGCTTCATCTGAAGATGATGATAATAAACTGTCATTAGTTTGAAATGTTCCCACAACATTTGTCAACTGTAAAATTTGATTTTGTATACTATGAATAAAACCAGTAGCACCAGATACAGTACCAGTTACTTTTGCACCTTGTGGCACATGATTAGCATCTGGTGCTGTTGAACCATTAAATATTACTTGAGTGAACATACGAATATCAAAAAGATATAAGTTAAATTGTGCAACTTGTCCACCACTACCACCGTGTGATAATTTATTATCTGAGTTTGCGTCTAGACCAGATGTGTGTTCAAACGCTCTAGGTCTTGCAACACCAATTATATCTCCATTAGGAGTTCCTCTTGTAGCATTTGCAACAGACCTTAATTCCATTTCTCTGTACGGTTGTGGTATTTCTGAAGCATTATCTTTACTTGAGATATCAGGCCCACCATAGACATTTGTTACTCTAACAAAGTTTCCGACCTCTGCTGGTGTTACTGCACTTTTAAATTCTTCTGAAGTTCTTGGTTTTTCAACATCAATAAATTTAGGTGCAACAGTTTCAATTTCATATCCACGAACATATGCTTTACCAGGCGATATTTGAATATTTAAAAGATTTTCAGATGAAGTATTACTATCATCAGTAGTAGCACCACTTGCATATACACCCTCATTTAATCCGTCATCTAGATTTTCTCTTAAATCAATACCAAAGTCTTTGACAGTATAGTTTCCAGATTCATCAAAAGTTCTTCTTGCAAAAGTTTCACCTAATACAGAGTAATCAGTGTTTCTTGCAACTTCTTGAATAACACCATTTTTAACTTGTGCTAGTTCAACAAAGTTTTCATCGGCAGCAGAACCAAGTGCAAGTTTAGAAAGTGTTAATGTATATTGTAATCTGTGAGCACCTTTTGCATTTTCATTTGAAGAACCAGTTGCATTATCCAGAAGTTGTGAATCTGATTCTGGGGTTACTAAAGTTTCATTTACAGAAAGACCAATTCTATAAGATGGTGTGTTTGTGTATTTGTCAAGGATAATTCTTTGCTTTGCAACTCTTACAAAAGTACCTCTGATAAAGTATACACCAGTTTCGATACTTGCAGACGAACCAGTTGCAGTTGCACTAGATGCTAGAAGAGTTGCCGAATTACTATTAGCAGAGATTGTGCCACCACCACCACCGCCTGAACCATATGTAATTGCAGTATCAGATGAAATATTTTCACCATCAACAAATGTTGTTGTTACACCGGCGGTTGCACCACCAGCAGTATTAGTTGCAGTTTGTGTATACTTAACATAAAGTGTTGCTGGGTCTGTAGTCGTTGCCTCTGAAAATCCGATAACTCTTGCTTTAACACCAGATGTACCACCAGTAATGATAACACCTTTGTCTGCATTTTCATCTTGATTATCTGTAAGATTAGTGTTCTCTGCGTACTGTTGTAAGTATTGAGAGATTGCAACTGAGTTAAAAGTTGATTGAAGTTTTACTGCATAATATTCGTTGATATATCCAAACTGGCCAGGCACAACAAGTGAACCCTCTTTGAACATATGTCTACCATGTCTTTCTACTTGATTTTGTAGAATAGACTGAAGTGTTGTAAGTTCTCTTGCCTGAACTGCAAAGCCAGGGCGAAAAAGAACTCTATGAAAATTATCGGTTACATCAAAATCATCATAATAAGGTGCAACATTTAAATCGGTTTTTTGCATTGTTTAGAATTCCACTACGACTTTAATA
>CESM01001831.1_pt1 | contig 10809 bp, 16 predicted proteins | sample 361421 | NCBI WGS metagenome assembly CESM01 (sample SAMEA2622219, study PRJEB7988) | marine metagenome | isolation source: saline water (ENVO:00002010), including | reverse complement strand
ATTAGGCTCAGATACTTTAACTTTTCCATAGGTATATATTATACCATCATACGGTTTTTGCAAGGCTTTAATTGAAGTAAAATCAGAATCTGCCTTTTCTACGAATACATATCTATCACTCATTCTTCTATTTGTTCCTGTATCATATCCTTGCTTGCAACCTTGAAACGCTTTTCGATGTAAGATGCAAAGTCAGTTTTGTCAAAAACATTTTCCCAGAACTCACGATTCATAGTTTGAGCTTCACGAAGGTTTTGAGTTAGTTCTTCTCCAGTTTCAGGATTGATTGCCTGATACCATCCGTTCTTTGGTTTACGAGCGTGACCAGATTCAAGTGCCACATCCAGAAGACCAGACCACTTTTGAATACCACCATCCCAAGAGACAGAGATTGGAATCTTAGACTTCTCTCGAACAAACCGAGACTTCTCAACATTGATAATAAAGTGATACCCTTGAATCTCTGTACCCTTCTTATCCTGTTGACGACCGATGATCCACACGTTGTCGGCAGAATACATAACTCCTGTACCACCCGAGACAACCGCCTTTGGAAACATTCCCTGTTCCATGTAAGTGTGATTGACCGCAAGAAGAGGAATATCTCTCATTGTCAACTGAGGAGTGATCATACGGAAGAGACCCTTCAGAGCCTTTGCTCGTGTCATATCCGCAACAGACTTCTCATTGAGAGCGTCATCAAGTTCCTTCTTAGATGCGATATTACCAACCGAGTCAATCACAACAATCACCTTATCAGTTCTCTCGATCTCATTCAGTTGATTGACCAGATCGAACTTCAACTCTTCGACGTTCGTTACCGGACTGTGAAGAACTCGACTCGTGTCAATACCAAAGGATTTGAAGTAAGACTGTGGCGATCCAAACTCTGAATCATAGAAGAGAAGAACCGCATCATCGTGTTTATCGAGATACGCCGATGCCATCAACAGGGCAAAGGATGTCTTGAAGTGTTTTGATGGGCCTGCAAGGACTGTGAGTCCCGATGAGATACCACCGGACATAGAACCGGAAAGTGCCACGTTGATCATTGGCACCGAAGTTGGTGTTTGTTCCTTCTCGGCAAAAAACTTGGAATCAGACAGAATATCTGATGCACCAATCCGAGAAGACTTTTTGAGTTTACTTAGTAATGACATAATTTTATTTAACCTGTATAGGTTATCATATTTTTAGGTGTTTGTAAAGAACAAATTTCGTTTACAGCTCAGAATGACGAGGAAAGATTCTTTTCTCTCTTTCCGTTAGAGTTGTGTTGTAGGCATACAATCGACAATCATGAAAGGGTAAGCATTTCTTTTTATCTATCTTTCCCTTTACATTACACTCTTTCGTTGGGTACTTTAAAATAGTTTCTTTATCTGCACATATAAACTTATTTCTTTGTCGATTAATCCAAACCATAATAAATGGTATTGGTTTTTTTAAAAATTTCATTTTTCTATCAAGGAAGCTTACATGTTGATAGTGGCGTGGCCACTCACCATTCCAAGGAACCATCATTTCTAAATCAAATGTATATCCCAACACACCATTCTTTTTTACTCCAAGATCTACACCATAATCTCCATCTGGTTTTGAGACCCATTCTGCATCCGTCTCATTTTTACCCATACTGGATTGAAAGAATTTCATGAAACTCACAAATGCTTTGATGTCTTTATCATCATCGTATCTGCCATATTTACGATCTATTCTTTCACTATATTTTCCGATATCGTCTCGGTTTACATATTCACGTACATTCATAATATTAAAAAAGGCGAACACTTAGGGGGCTAGGTAAGTGCGTTTAACTTTTGATTCGTCAAAGAATTTTTCTGCTAAATGACAGCTTTTTTGCCACTTGTGAGGAATCTTCTCCCACTTCATTACCACTTCAGAAATCCCTACCTGAATGATCGCCTTTGCACACTCGTGACAAGTCGGAAGGCCGTAGACAAACATCGTAGAACCATCCAATGAAACTCCGTTGCGTGTTGCGTTGTAGATCGCATTCACTTCAGCATGAACAATTCTTTCATACTTTTTTTCTCGATCATCGTAGTATTTTGGATCGTCGTCCATACCTCTTGGGAATCCGTTGTATCCCTGTGAGAGAACTTGACCGTGGTTTCCTACGATTATCGCACCTACCTTTTTTGATGGATCTTTGCTCCAAGTGGCGACTTCACCAGCAAGATCATAATATCTGTTTTTCCACTGTCCGTTCATTTCATTGCGATTGCTCCTATAAAGAGATGGTTTTGCCAGAAGGGTTGAATCTTCCTCGAATCGAATCCGGCAGTCTCCAACATTGAAATCAATTCTTGCCAAGTGTTAGGCTTCAACATATGTCGAAGAGTCTTTTCCTTATCAAGAATGTCCTTATCTTCAAATGTCTTTCTCTTGTGATCGTAGAAAGTAAATGTGATCATATCTTGAAGCCTCGAATCAGAAGAAATAGTTTTTTCTGAAAAGATAAATGCACCACCCGACACAAGACTATCGTAGATCTTTTTCAAGATTCCTTGTCGTTCAGATGGAGGCATAAACTGTAGAGTAAAGAGAGATGTAATCAAAGAATAACTGGATGACTTGAACTTGAAGTTTCGAATGTCCTCGACGTGAAACTTCGCACGACCCAGTTCTTTTTGTTTAATCTGTTCTTCTCGATTCAACAAACCAGTATGAAACCCACTTGCATACTCAACTCCAACATAAAGAGTCTTAGGAGCGAATGAGCGATTCTGTTCCATCATGGCCATGATGGTTTTTCCGGTTGAACAACCAATGTCCAGAACCATTTTGTCTGAATCATTCTCAACAAAGTATTGAGAGAGATTCACTACATCGTCGTGGAGGTTAGAGTAACCTCGAATCGAATCTTCGATGTGGTTGTCAAACCCTTCTTCTCGATGGGCAAAGGTAAAATCAGGTGTGTTTTTCATTGTATATTTTTAGAACATTTTCGTAGACTGCTTCCGCAATCTTTTTCATCATTAGAGGAGGAACCATACGTCCACAGCGTTCGGCACGTTGATTCCATTTTCCAGTAAGTTTAAAATCATCGGGCAAAGACATAATACGCTTTAATTCGCCTAATGTCAACTTTCTTTTTTCACTCCAATGAAATGCACCGGCAGTCGTGTCACCACTACCCATGGCTGTTATAGTTGGGGCAGGAACTTCCAGAGAAACTCTCTTGAGATTAAAGTGATGACCCTTTGGATGGTAGTCCATACCAGTCAGAACCTTCTTTGGAAAAGTCTCCATCTTAGATCCAGTATCTCTCCAGTAGGCAGTTTTAGAGAACTTGTCTGTCAAGTATTGAACCTCTTCTTTGTCATAGTCCAGACCAACCAACGCATCTTTCAAAGGAATGACTTCTTTGCTCGGTTCCGGAAACACATGACCGATTGTCATAAAGTTCAAACCGACTTCGTCCATCACGTCATTACGAATCGCGATAAAGATTACACGAGTCCTTGTTTGAGAAACACCATAGTAACGAGAATCCAGAACCTCGTAAGAAGGAGAATATCCAATCTCTTCAAAGGTGTTCAGAATACGCTTCAAGTATCCTTTGGCTTCTCCGATAGTCAACCCTTTGACATTTTCCGCAACAATCACCTTTGGCTGAATGTCCTTTGCGACACGAAGAAACTCAAAGAAAAGATCTTCGATGTTCTCAACGATCTTACCATCAGAATAGTTTTTAGTTTGCCCCCATCCATCCGAATGACTTCCACCCGAAGAATGGGAAAGTTTTCCGGCAACAGAAAAAGCAGAGCAAGGGGGAGATCCATCAAGAATATCCAACTCACCTTCCTTGAGACCAACAAGATCCAAAAAGTCTGAACCCTTCAGTTCTTTGATATCGCCTGGAATGATAGGAGTGTTCGGATAGTTCTGTGCATAAGTGTTCTGAGCTTCTTCAACAAACTCGTTAATACAAAGAACATTTCCTCCGGCAAGTCGATAACCAGTCGAAGAACCACCACCACCCGCAAAGGTAGATATTACATTAAATTTGTTTTGTTTCGATGCCTCAATTACATCTTGTAAATTATAAGATTTATACATTTATACTACTATGTACTATTTTCACCTATTTGTCAACACAATATATCAGAAATTTTATTCGCGAGATTCTCGAACCATTCAGTATCTCCGCCGTGTCGAGTCGTTTCAGCGGCAGTACCAATTCGTATTCCGCTCGTCTCGGTGAATGCTCTTGGATCGTTTGGAATCCCATTCTTGTTGACTGTGATACCATTCTCTTCAAGAAGATCAGCGGCTTCACGTCCACTGTACTTACTCTTAGATAGATTCAACAAAAGGATGTGACTGTCTGTTCCATCCGTTTGAATTTTGATACCTCGTTTCCGAAAGATCTTTCCCATCGCCTGTGCGTTTTCAACGACATTCAACGCATAGGTTTCAAACTCCGGTTTCAGCGCCTCGCGGAAACATTGTGCCTTTGCCGCAATGATATGCATCAGTGGGCCACCTTGAGTGCCGGGGAAAACGGCGCTGTTGATTCTTCGAGTGTAATCTTTCTTGTTCCACAAAATGATCCCACCTCGTGGCCCTCGAAGAGTCTTGTGAGTTGTTGAAGTGACTACATCTGCATAAGGAAATGGAGTCTCGTAAGCGGATCCTGCAATCAATCCAGAATAGTGTGCGATGTCTGCGAGAAGATACGCTCCACACTTTTGTGCGATTTCGTAGAACCGCGAAAATTCAATTTGTCTTGGATAAGCACTCGCTCCCGCAACAATCATTTTTGGTTTTATTGATAGGGCTTGTTCCTCGATTTCTTCGTAATCCAACATACCTTCATCATCCACACCATAGGAATATGAGTGGTAAATTTTACCGGATATGTTCGGCGGACTTCCATGCGATAGATGCCCACCTGAAGCAAGATCCATTCCAAGAATGATATCGCCAGGTTTTAGAAATGCTTGATATACGGCGGTATTCGCATTGGCGCCTGAGTGTGGTTGGACATTTGCATACTTACAACCAAAGAGAGACTTCACCGTTTCGATGGCCAGATCCTCGATCTCGTCCATATGATCACAACCGTTATAGTAGCGCTTCTTTGGATATCCCTCGGCGTACTTATTTGTGAAGACACTTCCGCAAAACCACATTACGGCCTCGCTTGCGAAGTTCTCACTTGCGATCAGTTCAATGGTTTTGTGCTGACGAACCTGTTCGTTTTGTAAAATTCTTAGAACGTCTCTGTCTGGTTCTATGCTCATAGTTTTTCTTCTCCTGCAATTTCGTGATTCATATTAGTGTTCTGCCAAGAAATGATTCTCTCCTTGGCCGTGTTGAAAATTTCGGTGTCGCGTTCGATTCCTATGAACTTTCGTCCACTTCGAAGACAGGCAATCGCAGTTGACCCACTACCCATTGAGAAGTCGAGTACAGTTTCGCCTTCGCGGGTGTATGTTCTCACCAGATATTCGAGTAGATCGACGGGTTTTTGTGATGAGTGAATTCGACACTTAGGATCGACTACGGCGAAATCAAGAGTTGTCTTTGGATATCGCGTAGTAACACCGCCTGCGTAGTCTCTTTTGTTTGTCCCATGCCATAACTGTCCAACACTACTTCCCTTGGCGGATTGCGTCGGTTTGTGACCTTCGCTCATCTGTGGATAATAGCGGCCGGGCTTACGATAGAACACGTTGATTTCTTCATGGGCCCGGAGCGGTTGTCGCTTCGCGTGAAAGAAGTTCGTGGCTATATTTTTCGTCCATATCCAACTATATTTGTGGTTCTGGATCTGGCTTGCAATCAGCGGGTGCGTGAATGGATTCGCGGAGTGTAGAGCGATCACTCCATCCTCGTCCAAGGAATTCCATAGAAGCGGCCACAACACCGGCCAATCGAGATGTTGATCCCAGTGACAAGCGGTTGACCCAAACGGCGGATCGGTTATAACGGCATCGGTCTTTATTTCTCGAATCACATCCATACAATCTGCGTTGTAGAGCGTAACACAAGATGGAATTTTCTCATTCTTATTACCGAAAATTTTGTCCCAGTTTTGCTGCATTTGTGCATCGGGAATCTGTTCCAACCGTCTTTTGCTTCCCTTGCCATTCATACTTATTTAGCAGGGAAAACATCGATTGAAATGTAATGACTGACATGAAAGTAATCTGTCATAGCATCACTCTCATTGAAGTAATCCTTTCCATACATCGCCGCAGTCAACTCATCGAACAACTTGGTGATCTCTGGAGAGAAATTATTGTAGTGATAAGGATTGATCGACAATCCCCACTCTCTCTTGAAGTCGTCCATGTGACTCTCAAAGAGACCGCGAACGTCCTTGATTTTCAGAGCAAGGGTCGAATAATTTCGAACCGACAACGATCCCTTAAGACCGTACTTTTTAAGGATTTTCTTGATAGCAGGAGCTCTCTCTGCTTTTCGTTCTTTATTCATGTGTGCCATAATTATTTCCTATCTCAGTTTCTATTATTACTCTAAACCAATTTTGTTGAATGTCAACCCTATTTTTGTTAATTATTTGTAAAAGAGTGGTCAGCCACCGTAAGACGATATTCCTCGACGGGATTGTCACCTTCGTCTTGTCGAAGAGACTCGATCATCGCAACCGCCTGATCCTTCGTAGTAAACGACCACATAAGAGACCAATCGAAATTTCGGGTTTCGTCCGGTCTTTTTACAAATCGTGATTCGATTCGGAAATCAAGCGGAGTATTTTCGTAAACGTTCATTGCCATAATTTTTATCTCTAATTTAAGAAGTGGGGCCCCAAGGGCCAATCGTAGAACCAGCGCCCTTGAAGAAGTTGACGACCGCAACTGCCTTTTCGAGAGGATGTTCGTAGTGGATGGTGTAACCATCAGAGTAAATAACCGCATCTTCGGTAAGACTGATCGTGCCGTGATCTTTTCCGTCGGGCCCGAAGACCTTTGCGGAATGTCCAACGTAACCTGCGAGGCGTTTTCTTTCTTCTTCAATCGTGATCATGTCTATACTCTAAACTAATTTTATTGGATGTCAACCCTATTTTTGTAAAAAACTTGTAAATGCTTTACCAGAACCGACCGTACTTGTGTGTCGCTTTAGGGCGAAGTTCTGGAGGAATCTCGAAGACAATTTCATCGAAGTATTGATAAAACTTTTCCTCATCACGCTTGTAAGAAGGAACATCTCCAAGGACTTCGGTGTAGGCATCGGCATCGATGAAATTCCAGTTGAAAGAACCGTCTTCTAAACGATTTTCTGGAAGTTTGATGGCGGCAACAATCGCCTCTTTAACTGTTTCTTTAGTAACTCTCTTAATCATGTCTATACTCTACACTATCCTATACAGAAGTCAAGAGCTGACATGGTAAAAAAAATGTAAAAGATTCACTGAGAAAGAGCGTAGGAAATCGCCCTTCCGGCTTCCATTGTCATCGGTCTTTGTTTGTACCAATTGCCTGTCTCAAGGTCGATCTCCTTGCAGAGACGAGAAACTTCCTCTGGAGTGATCGGATACTTGGACTTGATCGCATTTGACGCGATTGAGACCATGATCTGATACATCTTTGAGTACCATCCTGTCTCGGTGATTGTCCGGTATTCAGCGATCATCCTCTTGTTGACAAAGGGGCAGTCTCGATAGGTAGACCAAACAATGTTGGTATTTGTCAACTGATTCTTACGATGCTCCTCAAGTTCCTTTCTCATATGTTCTGGAATGGAATCAAGGAAACTGTTGCGGAATCCTTCGACATACTCGTGTTTCTCCATCAACTCTTTAGGATTCAGAAAGTCTTTTTTGTTGGTAAAGATGAAATTGTTGGCGTTCGGATACTGAGCCGGAACATAGTACATTCGACTCAAGTCTTTGGTTTGTTTGTCACCCAGAGAATTGAACTCGGTGTTGAGGGCAAACCAGAAATGACGAATCTTATCGGAAGGTACAACATCCGTAAGAGGCAGAACAATTCGAAACTTTGGTTTCTCTTTCGTGCTGGATGCAGATGAGTAACAGATGAAGTAGTGGTCTTCAAAGACTCTTAACGCATCCTCAAACGTTGAGTCGTACTCATCCACATCCAGCGCGGCCCAACGGTTCCATTGGATTACGTTGGTGTTCTTTCGCGTTGTGTTACTTTCGTAAGACGCCGGACTAATCAGAGGAGAACCTTGGCGGAAGTCGCCCTTCTTTGGTTTGTATCCTGGCTGTTTACTAAGATCGTAGAGAAGTCCCTCAAACTTCTCAAACGAATCAAAAGACATAGACTTATTAGTCTTGTTGTCAAAAATGGATTTAAATAATGTTAGGGAGTACACGTTCTCAGATGTTTCAAAGCATTGATTATTCTTTTTGGATATTCACCAATATAACATCCCGCAGTCAAATCGTCAAGACTAATCAGATGTTTATGAAAATGTTTGATGTTTTTCCACTCGTCGATCATTCTTCGAGCAATGCTATCATAATAAAAATCAGTGAAGATTGGATCACTTTCTTCGTAATACGCATAAGACGCCATCAGATACCAAGGCACCATCAAGTTCTTATCTTCTTCGATGTATGTTGTGGCTGTTCCTTCGTAGTTCAAAGAACGACGACACCTTCGTTAATTAATCGTGTGCGATTTGCCAAGTGTGCTTCTTGCACGTCTTCTTTGGATTGTCCCATATAGTGAACCGCGTGGCCTTCTTCAATCATAATCTTAGTAACCATACGATCTCCGACTTCAAAGTCCCCAAGGATACGACCAAACTTACCCTTCTTGTCTTCTCCGCTTTTTGAGATCTGTGTATGAAGAGTACCAGTCTTTCCCAGAAGTTCTTTGAGACGCTTCTTTGCGGCAAGTCCAAACTTCTTTTCTACCTTGTCTCGGGTACGACTCTCCGGAGTATCAATACCCATAATTCGTACTCGCTCTTTTTTGAGCCATACGCCAAATCCAAGATCGATATCCACATCAACTGTGTCACCATCGACCACTCTTAAAACTTTTACTTTATAATCGTACATTATTGATCTCCGTCATCACCAATTGCTTCAACTGGACAACCCTCAAGAGCCTCCATACAAAGATCGATGTCTTCTTGTGTTATTGGTTGAGTGTGTACATAAGACCAAGCTTCTTCTTCATTTCTCGTGAAGAAATCAGGAGCAGTCTCTCGACAAAGATCGCAGTCGATACATTGATCATCTACATAGAACTTTCCTTCTACATTATCGTCTAACCTGTCTGCTATATCTGCCATATTACTCTACATTGAACCGTTTCAAGAAAGTATTTATATTTTCTCGAATGTCCAGTAGACGATCCACAACTTCTTCGTCATTTATAATCGGGTTGATGTAATGTGGCAAACCGTATCCAACACTTTGTTTGAGTAAGTCAACCTGTTCTCTTAACAAGGTGACACGATATTTGTAATAATCAGTTTCAGATTTTGGTATTTCATTCATAAGAGTAGACTATATTATTTTTACAATGTTGTCAAGATTAAACAAAGAAATCTTCGAGAGAGACAACTGGCTCCGACTTCCAATCAATCGCATCCAGAATCATTTCAAGAGGATCCAGAAAAGTTTTTTGAAACTGTTTCTTGTAGTCAATGTATTTACTCAGGTCAAGTTCGGAAGGCAAAGTCTCCGGAAAGGAAATCACATTTTCCTGAATAGAGTTTGGAATAAGAAGATAAAGAAACTTGATCTTGTCTCCATTACGAACCAACTCATATTTCTTCTCCAAGCCATGACGTTTGAGATAGTGATTGTAGAGAAGAGACCCGCGAACATGAATCGGAGTTCCCTTGCGATAGATCTTTTCTGCATCACGAAAAGAAGTGACATTGCTCACTCCTCGGGGAAAAGAAACTGCCTCAGCCGGAAGAGTCGAGAAATGTTGACGAAACATCTCAATAGCATCCTGAGTTTTCTTCTCGTCACCTGTCATAATGATCTTGAACATCTCATTCATCGCATCGCGACAAACCTGTGGAGTAGAAGACTTGACAGCCTCGATGCCCATCATCTTGATCTTTGGTTTTGCATACTGGACACCCTCGTTGTTGTGGACATTCAAAATGTATCTCTTCTTCGCAGTCCAGATTCCACGATCCGCAATCGCCTCACGTTTCATCACCATACGATTTGAGTAGGCATTTGTCATTTCCGCGAAACGACCATAGGACTTTTCAAGCAAAGGTTCAATGGCTTCCGATCCAAACTTGTCAAGAAAGTCGATGGGATTCTCAGGTTTTACTTTCTCGACCAGATCATTGACATTGATGTAAAGAGAATCAGTATCAATCGCAACGACTCGATCCTTGTCATCACCCAGAACTTTGGATAGGTAATCGTTGACTGTCTTCTCGCCCCAACGAATAACTGTCTGACCGGAAAGAGTGACTGCCGACGCAACCTGAATGTCAAAGTAACGAAAGTATTTGTTTCCCAAGGCACCGTAAAGTGAGTTGAGCAGAATCTTGATCGCAACCTGAAGAGTCTCCAGACGAGCGACATTTGATTGTGTTCGGAAATACTCAGAAGAACTTACATTGGAAAGAGTCTCAAGTTTTGTCTTCTCCTCCAACATCTCCTTCTTGATCGTCACACGACGAGCATAGAGTTCCTCGACGATCTCCGGAATGATTCCCTTCTTGTCACGACGAAATGTAGCACCATTACACGCAACCGCAAGATTGTCATTCGGAACATTTACCTTCTCTTCGGAAAGAATCTTGTCAGGATTAGTATCTGAAACACAAGACTGTCGAACCAAAGTCTCCGGTGACATG
>CESM01021048.1_pt1 | contig 10825 bp, 8 predicted proteins | sample 361421 | NCBI WGS metagenome assembly CESM01 (sample SAMEA2622219, study PRJEB7988) | marine metagenome | isolation source: saline water (ENVO:00002010), including | reverse complement strand
CATCTGGCGCTTCGGACGCTAGGACACGGGTTCGAATCCTGTATCGCCCACTCTCATATCGGTTGCAAGCGAAGTAGAAGTCGCGCTAGACTCCGGTGGACATGGATGGAGTGCGCGACATCGATACGGAGGTTTTGTTCAGAGAGAATGCGACTAAACACGTCGCCTTCTCCATCAAGAGCCAATGCAACATTTCCTGATCGAATTAATTCAGATTTATCTGGAGAAATAGGGAGGAGAATAACGAAACAACCTGTAGAGATCGCTTGGCAGGATTGGACTGTTCGTTGAAAGAGATCCATTCCTTCACCATCCGACCAAGAATTTCTGCCATATGGTGGATCGAACACAAAGGCAGAGCCTTCCATTCCTGGCCAGAGTTCCTCCAATTGAGTTGCATCATGAGTGAACAACTTGTACAAAGATGGATCAATCTCAATCTGCTCTAGATTCTGTCGTGAACCTTCCACCATCCGGACATCAAGATCAGAGCCGAAAACATGGATCCCACTGAGAGCGGCTTCGATGAGAATGCCTCCTGTTCCACAAAATGGGTCAATGATGGCGCTTGGTTTTTCACCTAAGATTCTGGTCAGATTAACCATGGTTCGTGCAAGACGGGGATCAAGGCTGACTGGCCTAAAATAAGCTCGGTCGGTTGCACTCCGTGAAGCGAATATTCCTCCACCTTGGCCCTTTTGAGCAACTACACCCCATATCCATCCATGCTCACTTACGTATTCCGATTCAGGATGTGTGGGCTCTGTAGCTGGGCCACATGGATGAATCATCAGCGTCAAATCTGGACTGTCGAGATCAATTGATCGTCCTTGATTGTGTAACAATGCACCAACTTCTCGTTCCAAGACCTTGGTATTCTCATCCTCAATGAAGCCAAGACGATGAACTCGCACCATCACTGTTTGATTGATACTGGGGTGAGTATCATTGAACCAAGATGCTATCGATTCTGCTGAGGGACGTTCTTTTGATTGACTGAACGGATGGAGAAGGCGATCAATTAGAGATGATTCGGAAATATTCGGAATTCCCGTAACAATCACAACACGAGGGTGGATTACATCTTGGATTTCAGCGAAACTACCTGCTTCCGAACGGAACAAGGGTGGATGCCAACCGCTCCCAACCAACATGGACTGAGGGGGGGTCGCCATGGTAGTTGGAGGGACCATTGGCCTTCAATCCTATAACACGCGAAGGACTCCAACAGTCCATGGTGGGCGCATCCGGTCGACAGCGGACGGCTTTGTCCCTGCTTCTGATTATCGTGTTCTGTGTACCACTCTTCCTTTCAGGGATTCAAGCCCAAAGCGAAGATCCGCGAATTCTCAGTCATGAAAGGAACACTCTCTACTTCTATGGAACCAATGACGGCGGCGCATCGAGTGCATGGCCCATGTGGAATCACGCTCAAGCATCCGATACAGACAGCGATGATAGCGTAAGTGAGAGTAATGCATTCGTGCCAGGTGATCCGAACAATGGCGGAGGGACTAGAGAATTCACCTTTGATGGAAAAGTGTCTAACAGCAATGTCACTGAGATTAATCAAGAAGTGACCATTACAGGAACACTCCGATTAGACATCTTCTGTCAGCAAGGAAGTTGTTCCAAGGATGTTACCGTTTACCTCCGTAAAGGTGGGGTCGATACTACCTCAATCACGATTTCTCCTGAGAATGAAGGAGGAGATACCTATGTCTTCGAATTCTTCCATAATATCAAGGAGGTGAAAGCAGGGGAAACTATTGGACTTCGAATTCAATTCACGAAGCCATCTGGAGTAGGTGACGGGTATCAACTATACTTGGGCCAGAATAACTTCCAGATGGACATACCCGTGATTGCACCCGATACATCAGATATTGGTGATGTACTTCTAGCAGATGGTGCCAACTGGGAAACTCCCTATGCAGATGCAGGTCTAGGTTTCCAAAGCCAAACAAGCAGTACCGTTGGAATCTTTCTTCCAATCCTCTTAGGAATCCTTCTTCTCGCTGGAATGATTTGTGGCATTGTATTCACCCCAGGGATGCCTGGAATTACCGCTGCTGCAGTATTGGCTTGTTTGTCACTAATAGGGCCTGTTGTTGCTGCACCAATTGTTGGATATCTGGATATTGCACATCATTCAGATGTCGACATGGAGCCGAATGTCTACACTGTAGATCAATTCGCAGCATTAGAAGCTAGTTCCGGGAGTTTCCTGACAGATTTCCGCGCTGGTGATGAGTTCGAAATTTGGGTACCTCTTGATGGAAGGGAGGTCTATTCGAAATCAATCCAACACAATGGAAGAAATGCTATCCTCTGGGGTTTCGGTCATCAAGAGCATAACGAAATCCTCGGGAATCCAGAGGTTACAACCGTAGCCGGCCGAGAAGCAATTCAACTCTACTTCTCAAGCATCATCCAATACACAGATGGTGCAGAGTGTGAAGGTCAAGATCCTAATGGAACAGAATCCATTGCAGGAGAGGATTTCGATCCCTGCGATGAGTTTGACTTGACCAAGAGTGCTGGTGTTATGATGAGGGTCATCCTAGCTCAGGATGGCGATGCTATACGCCCAATCAACAATGTGAATCTCACTCTAACAGATGGCAGTCCACGGAATGCAGTCGTTTGGACCGATGCTGAACCCATGGGTATGCCGCCAAGTTGGAGTATGTACAGTATGGCCGGAATGATTCCTACACTCGGATGTCTAGGATTCGGATTATTTTCTCTAATGAAGGAACGAGGAGGTTCCATATCGAATGATGATGATGATGAGTTCTACGAAGATGACGATGACTTCGACGACGACTTCATTGATGACCTCGAACTCTGAGGTGATACGATGGGTTGTAACCTGAAGGATTTAGTTCGTCCTGAATCCATTGATTTGAATGACCTTGCAGGGGAAAAAGTCGCAGTGGATGTCTTTCTATCTGCTTACCAATTCATCACAGCGATGACTGGAGAAGATGGTCGACCTCTCTCGAGAGATGGGAAGCCTGTCGCACATATCATGGGTTTCTTGGATCGGGCAACGACACTAATCGCCTCAGGGATTGATCCAGTCTTCGTATTTGATGGTCGGCCCCACAACCTCAAACGAGATACTCTGAATGAACGTCGGGAACGTAAAGAGGGAGCGAAGAATCGGTGGAAGGCTGCTATTGAAGATGGAGACATGAAGGCTGCAAAGAAACTTGGGCCTCAAATTGCAGAATATACGAGAGAGATGGTTCAGGAGACGAAGGACCTCTTCGATACCCTAGGTGTAACTTGGATTGAAGCTCCTATGGAAGCTGAAGGGGCTGCTGCTGTGCGTGCACGCCGTGGTGAAGTACATGCTGTGGCAACGCAGGACTGGGATGCCCTATTGTACGGTTCACCGATAATGATTCGAAATCTAATGTCCCATGGTACACGTAAATTTGGACGGACTCTTACCGCAGAAAGAATTGTGCTAAGTGATGTGTTAGAAGAACATGATATCACACAAGAGCAATTAGTTGATCTCGGTATCATGATTGGGACTGATTTTCATCCCGGATTCCGAGGTATTGGACCGAAAACAGGACTCAAACTAATCAAAGCCCATGGTTCATTGGAAGCTGTCGCCGAGTTGAAGGGGCACATCGTTCCCGATGACATAGAAGACATTCGTGACCTCTTTCACAATCATCCAATTCATGCTAATGTGAATCTTCCAGAATCCGGCCGAGCAGTAGAAGAGCGTATTCGCCATTTCGTTCAGAAAGAAAGAGGCTTCTCAGAGGGGCGAACGGAACGGGCTTTGGAGCGTCTTGCATCAGTCGGTCGCCTCCGATCAGAGTCAAAGCCCACACTCTTCGATTTCTGAACAGCGAAACCTCATTCCATGTATCCTCACCTCAAGGTTTCATGGGCTCGGAGGAGAGGAGTGTGTCATCATCTCTCAGTCAATCGAGTCAGTTGTGGACTGGACTTCTTCTCCTTGGAATCTTGCTGAATGTTCTTGTTGTGTTTACCAGTAATCTCGGCCTCGACACCCATGTCCATATGGCCCGTGCTGCGGAGGAAGACCGGACAGGAGAAGCAATGCTTCCATGGGGACATACACGTCCGATTGATTCGATGTCTAGTGACCCTGCATACGCACCTATCACTGAAGAGGGGTGGTTTGAGATTATGCCGAACACCGAAACTGAGGCGCATGCTCTTGGTCTCGGACTTATGCTGATTCTGTGTGGAGGCTCCTACCTCGTATTCTGGAAACTCTTTGGTCATCAAGCTGCAATTTCTACCACTGCGTTAATCTCAATTCATCCAACATTCATATTTGCAACTGGGCGGACCTTTCCAGAAGTCGCAATGGCAATTCTAGGACTCATGTTAGTCTTGGCCATACTATTCCATCGGATTGAACCAAACTGGAAAGGGGCGATATTCTCAGGACTCTTTTCGACTGTGACAATGGCAGGTATACTCCAGGTCAAGGGTATACCCATTCACTTTTCGGTAGCCTATGGCTTGCTTATCGCTGGATGGCATATACTCGATAGCATAGAACGTATGAGAATCCTGACTCGATCACCGAAGTACGTTGCAATGGTAAGCAGTATCGGAATTGGGACTGGTATCCTCCTCTACGGTGGATTATTTGGAACGGGGACTATCGGAACGATTAGTGAATTTCCTGAACGCTATGCATTCGCATTGATAATCGCAACTTTCGATGCTATCGGAATATTCGCATTATTCGGAATGGTCCTCTGGCCATTCTTACGAAGTACAATACAGAGGCTTGGAAGCATCGAGGATCACAGCATAGCGACTGTCACTGGATTGATTACGGGTTTAGCGACTGTAATTACAATCTACATTGCTGCACTATGGACCTATGAAGCAGCACTCTGGAATGCTGAATGGCCAACAGTAATGTGGACAATGGGGAACAACGGACGCTATATCTCGATGCTTATGCTTCCCGCAATTCTCCTCATACATCTTGTCGGACTAAACAATCCTTCAGCTGAGACACAATCAAATCCTCAATCGAAAAAGAAGGCGCTACTGCTTGGTATCATCCTCATACTCCCCCTCTCTATCCTGGCCGCAGTACATGGCCAAACCATGTGGACTGATGATGCTGGAGAATCCATGATCGATCTCGGCCTCATGGAGGGCGACGACTTCCTATTTATCTCCGAAGCCACGCTTGGGATGCATTGGCTCTACACCTTCCGTATCGAAGTCGACCCCAACGGTGAGAATGACATTATTGGACACTGGAGAGATACCGATTCTGGATGGATTGAGGATCTGAGTCGAAGTGAGCCATTGCCAAATCGGGGAGATTTGAAGAATGTCCGATTCATTGTACTTTCACCCGGAATCAACACCATCCCGAACGGTTGGAATGTGGTAGATGAAGGAAAAGCTCCATGGATGAATGGTGGAGGGACTTGGCAGGTACTAAGTCAATCCTGAGTAGTTCCATCAACTTCGATAATCTCTGCCAACGTCTCCTTCTCTTTTCTAAACCAGCGAAGACGCTTCTTCGAAGGGTCAGGGACGTAATCATGAGACCGAAGGATACTCGGTAGCATTGAATCGGGAATCACACGAAATGGCATGACAAAAGCAGCCACTCCAAGGAACATCTCGGCGCCAGGTAGGCTGAATACACGAAGAGGAGGGAGGGCAGTTCCTGCCATTGCGAATTTTTCAACCGCGTTCTTCCGTTCCTTCTTTGTTGTCCGTCGTCCAATCTGGATTTTGTAAAGTGTAAGAAAAGCATCCTTGAGTTCAAACGACTCTTCCTTGACCTTGTCCCACCCTGAAGAAAGAGAATCCCCCCAACCTTCAGGATCCTTGACAATGGCCTTAGCGGCCTCAGCTTGCTCTGAACTCATCGCACCCCTCGCCTTCTTAGCCCCCTTAACGGCCATTGAGCCGTAGGAGAAGATGCGGAGGAGGGCTCCAAACATGGACGTAGATGAGGGGTCTGGTCTTTGTCCCTATCGTCGTTTTTACTCGCCTCGTTCATCCTGGATCTTGGCACGGACGTCCTTACAGGTCTTAGCAATCTCAGAGAGTTTCTTGCGAAGGCGACGACTTGCTGCGTCAATACCGCGGTCGTGCTTTGCAGCATCTGCAAGGGCATCGTTCATGTTTTGAATTAGGCTATCAATATCTCCGGTTACGGGCATAAGGGGTCCTGAGAATTACCCTTCAAAACTCTTCTCAATTTAGGTTCAGAATATCGAGTTAGAAACCATACCATACAGGGCTGTTTATGGATTGAAAATCAGGTCAAATTTTGGTGATGTCATCTCGTTCTTCCATATCGATTGATGCTAGAAATTCAGAATAGAGAGGGGCCTCAATCAACCCCGATCTAACCAAGGCAGATAGTGTATCAAGAACAATGCTGTCAGAATCAACACCATAGAAACGCCTCAATGCTTCACGTGTATCCGAACGACCAAAACCGTCTGTTCCGAGGACATGGAAAGTGCCACTAACCCATGGACGAATCAAATCAGGGACTGCTGCTATGTTATCGCTAACTGCAACTGTAACTGGGACTTTGTCGTCTAATTGCTGTTGAACCCAACTTGATTTGGCTGCTTGACTTGGATGGTGACGATTCCAATCTTCAGATTCCATGGCCTCACGTCGAAGTTCACCATACGATGTTGCAGAGTAAACTTCAGTAGAGATTCCGAGAGAGCGTAGTTTTGTTGCAGCAATTTCAACCTGGGGGAGTATAGATCCTGAACCAAGAAGGCGAACTTGAGCATCATCCTCTGTCTCGATACGATGTAACCCTCTCAAGATTCCTTCATCGGCCTGTTCGGGTTTGGAAGGCATTTCCAAATTTTCGTTATATGCGGTAATGTAGTACATTACATCAGATTCATCAACATACATCTCATTTATTCCATGACGAATAATTGTCGCCATCTCATATGCGTAAGCCGGATCATATGCACGTACTGCTGGATTAGACATAGCAAGAAGAAGTGAGTGACCATCCTGATGTTGCAGGCCCTCTCCATTGAGCGTTGTTCGTCCCGAAGTTGCACCTATTAGGAAGCCGCGGCAACGGCTATCAGCAGCAGACCATACTAAATCTCCAATTCTTTGGAAACCGAACATCGAGTAAAAGATGTAGAACGGGATTGTAGGTGTTCCTTGAGTAGCATAAGATGTACCGGATGCAATGAATGTCGACATCGCACCAGCCTCATTGATTCCCTCTTCAAGAATCTGCCCAGATTTGCTTTCTTTGTAGCGCATCAATACCTCATAATCCACAGGTGTGTACAACTGTCCTGAAGGTGAATAAATTCCCAACTGGCTAAACAATGGATCCATTCCGAAAGTTCTAGCTTCGTCTGGAACAATTGGTACAATTCGAGAACCTATGCCATCTACTCGTGTTAAATTACGCAATAATCGAACAAATGCCATTGTCGTGCTTACAGCTTGTCCATTTTGAGAGCCCGCATCGAATTCAGAAAATGTCTCCACGGGAGGTAGTGAAAGATCTAGTGGATGTGGGCGTCGTTCGGGTAAGAATCCGTCCAATGACTCACGACGTTCACGTAAGTATGCAACTTCATCTAGACGATCCTCTGGAAGGATATATGGTAACTTTTCAAGTTCTTCATCTGAAAGAGTCAAGCCGATTTTATCTCTCATGAAATGAAGAGCAGAATGATCTGCTTTCTTTTTCCCATGCGTTGCGTTGCGTCCTGCAAATGTTGGACCTAGCCCGTATCCTTTGATTGAACGGGCGAGAATTACTGTTGGCCGACCTTTACAAGCAATAGCGGCTTTGTAAGCAGAGTAAATCCGATGTAAATCATGCCCTCCCATATCATCTGTTAGAACTTCAAGTTCAGAATCTGATAAATGGTCAACCAAAGAGGCAAGATCAGGGGAATTGAATAGTTCCTTCCGGATAACTTCGCCGGATGCTGTCATGAGACGTTGCTCATCGCCATCAGTTAGGCTTGCTAGGCGGGTCGCGAGTAGACCATGGACATCCGCTGCAAATAACGGGTCCCACATACGCCCCCATAGACACTTGATGACGTTCCATCCAGCACCAGTAAATCGAGAGGCGAGTTCTTGAACGATTTTCGTATTACCTCGAACTGGACCATCTAGTCGCTGAAGATTACAATTCACAATTATAGTCAGATTATCGAGGCCTTCTCGGCTTGCAAGAGTTAATTCTGAGAGAGATTCAGGTTCATCGGATTCTCCATCACCCATGAAGTACCATACTCGACTACTGTCGGTATCCACGACCCCTCTATCTCTTAGATATCGATTGAAACGGGCTTGGCGTATGGCAGTCATTGCACCAAGTCCCATACTTACAGTAGGGTATTCCCAATATTCTGGCATCAAACGAGGGTGGGGGTAAGACGAGAGGCCGTCCGTGAAAGCCTCACGGCGAAAATGTTCGATTTTATCGATAGTGAAACGACCTTCCATCCAAGATCTCGCATATAGCCCAGGGCTAGCATGACCCTGCCAATAGACGTGATCACCATGACCATCTCCATCCTTACCGCGGAAAATATGATTCAAACCTACTTCCCATAGAGTTGCAATACTGGCATATGTCGAGATATGACCACCAATACCATCGAAATTCTTGTTAGCACGTGTAACCATCATCATTGCATTCCAACGAAGGATGTCTAGGATTCGATTCTCTGTATCGATATCACCTGGGTAATCAGGTTCCTGATGAGGAGAGATTGTGTTGAGATACGGCGTCTCGGTTAACTCACCGACTGGAACTCCGGCTTCTTTTGCCGCTTCTACAGTATTGGACAGAATCTGATGAGCGCGTAACGACCCCTTATGCTGATTAACTGCAATAATTGAATCACGCCATTCAACAATTTCCTCAGGGTCATCCGCTGTAGAGATTGGATTGATACTTGGAATGGCCTCCGATTCACCGGTTGGTGGAAGTTCATCCGAAGAAGATGAATGGCCATCATCTAAATCAGAGGTGGGGGGAAGTTGAGATGTTTCTTCGTTTTCAATCTCAAATTCAGCACATATTTGACCAACTGGGAGAATGTCTCCAACATCCCCTGTTAAACGAGTGACTACTCCTGTAACTGGAGATGGAATATCTACTGTTGCTTTATCGGTCATCACCGAGAGTAGAGGTTGGTCCTCAACAATAGATTCCCCGACGGCCACGAGCCATTCAACTACCTCTCCTTCAACAACGCCCTCTCCAATATCTGGAAGGCGAAAGGAATGAACGACCATGTCTCAACCAACCTCTTGTTGAGTATTGCTCTGCACACCTGCATTTATGCATTATGAATTCAGTAGAGTCATACTATTTCGGAATCTGAAGAGGTGGTTGCCAATGTCCATTCAAACGTGCATGATCCAATAAGTGCCAATAGACACTCACCACTGCATCAGATTTGGATAGGATTTCCTCATCATTTGCATGTTCTGCACTCCTTAATCTCCTCCATGAAAGACGAGAATGAAATCGAAGAGCAGGGTGGTGGAGAGCAGGTCCATTTACAGGCAGATAATGACGTGTGTACCATTCTCGTTCAACGATACTCGCTGCAATCATTGATTCCCGAATCGATTCCCATCCGTTGACCTTGCCTAAGGCATCACGACCTGTCTTGTGACGAAGAAGAAAAACTGGATTTATCGAGGAGTCCATGGAGATGCCTACGGAGGCGAGTACGGGTGCCATCCAAGGTGCAATATATCCTCCAGGTGCTCTGAACCAAGGTCGGAAAGCTGAACCTACTTTGAAAGAAATAAGTTCGATGGATTTCTCAAGTATTGATTTGAATTCATCAGGACGAGGGCCCCATGCAGACCAACAAATATGATTCCAGCCATGGATACCAATGGTAATACCAGGCCTTAATCCAATAATATACTGTAAACGTTGAACGAAATTAGGATCCTCAAGTTGTTCGCCAATCACAAAGAAGGTGATCCTTGAATCCTCAGACTGTGAAGACCACCAGGACTCAAAGCCATCAAAACCTCGACTTAAACGCTCACTCATCGTTCGAAGAGATTGATTTTCTGGCCAAGGAGTATCCTTAGAACGGCTAGGATGACCAGATATTGCTGGATGATGATGAACATCATCTGTATCAAGGGAGCACCAGATTCGTTGCATTATCTAATGCCTCCAGTGGTAATCCAATACGATACATACAGTACATCATTACCGTCATCAGATGTCACCCATCGTTCTACCTCGGATGGGAATCCATCATACCGCTCAACCGCAGAAAGTATAGTACGAACGCCTCCTTCATTCCGCGGATCCGCCATCAACTCAACCACATCCACTTCACATTGTCTTGCTACGGAAATCATAGCATTGATACTCACCGTAGCAAGACCATGCCCCCGCTCCTTGGGTGCAATCCAATAACCAAGGTTCCAATGGATACCTCTTCGGGTCCTCTGCTGTTCAGGAGTTCTAAATCGAACTACATCGAATCCGATAATACCGAGATATCCTCCTCCAATATTCTCTCGAATTAACCAATGATGGTAATTCGAAGCATTCGGTCCCGAGGATACGTCGACAATAAATGAGGCAATTTGGGGCCCTATTGGCTCGTTACGAGACAACCATGGCATAGCACGATGCACAGAGTCAGGGTCTTCCCTGAACATCTCGACTATTTTCATCACATCCACCTCCTTTAGAGGGACAAGGACATGATCCTCGCCTGCTGGGTGACTCATTTGAGTGGGGTGCACGAATGTCGCATGACAAGACAGTGATTCA
>CESM01009474.1_pt1 | contig 10830 bp, 11 predicted proteins | sample 361421 | NCBI WGS metagenome assembly CESM01 (sample SAMEA2622219, study PRJEB7988) | marine metagenome | isolation source: saline water (ENVO:00002010), including | reverse complement strand
CACAAGAACGTGAAAATCTTGAAGAACTAATCTCGGAACCCTTTGAAGAAAATTTTCTTCAAGTTGTTCCAGATGAAGGAATGAGCGAACAAGTTACACAAGGGTCTTTATGGGACGATGGGGCAACGGAGGAACAAATACAACCCGGCCAAGAGGCCCCTCTTCTGCAACGTGCCTTCAGACTTGTAAGCGACGACTGACATAGACAGGTCACCTGTTGTAAAACTTCTTAACAAACGCACTAAGGTCAATGTATATGGTTGATAATGAAGGCTCAGTTACAACAGAGATTAAAGATCACATTTTACTCATCGGATTAAATCGTCCTGAAAAGTACAATGGTTATACCCCGACAATGGCGGCACAGTTAGTTGATGCAATAACTTTGCTTGATGAAGACGATGAATTGTGGGTAGGAGTACTTTTCGGTTATGGAGACCATTTCACAGCAGGACTGGACCTTCCAAAATGGACACAAAGAATGTCTGAGAATAACCGTTCCCACACAAACGCAAGTGAACGCGTTGACCCAATGGCATTGGGAAGAGCGTGCAAAAAACCAATAGTCACTGCTGTTCAAGGAATCACGTATACCTTCGGAATCGAACTCGCACTTGCTGGAGATATCATCATCGCTGCTGAAAATTGTAGATTCTCACAACTTGAACCAGCGCGCGGCATTCATGCAACAGGAGGAGCAACTATAAGATTTGTTGAGAGGGGAGGCTGGGGAAATGCAATGTATCACTTGCTCACGTGTGACGAATTTAATGCCGAAGAAGCACATAGGATTGGCTTAGTGCAGGAAGTCGTACCTACGGGTACTGAACTTGCTCGCGCTACTGCAATAGCAGAACGTATTTGCGAGATGGCACCATTAGCTGTTCAAGAAACAAAGGCATCATCTCGCCGTTGGTTGGATGAAGGCTTCCAAGCTTGCGTTGATGCCCTTGGCTCAGTTCAAGCACGGTTAATGTCAACCGAAGACGCTAAAGAAGGAGTCGCGTCTTTTGAAGAGCGTCGATCAGCGGTTTTCAAAGGGCGATAAGAGCAAAAGTTGAATTCTTATTCTCCCCGCTATGCAAAGCCACGCAAAGAAGATGGTAACCATCCGATTCGGTGGGCAATCCCAGTAGCTTTATTTGCTTTAGGAGCGGCCCTTGGAGCTTGGATTTGGATATCCGTTCAAACAGATGAATTACTGGAAGAGGTATTTATAACTCCTACAGTGATCCCAGTTCCAACTCCGACTCCTGAGCCTATTGTAGAACCAACTCCAGTCCCAACTCCCACTCCTACACCTGAACCTGATACATACCCCGGATGGGTAAACCCAGATTCAGTAGGGAAACCGTGGGGTACAACCGTTCCAGGGTTATTAACGTTTAGAGGTAATCCCACAAGAACTTTTTATGGGACAGGTCCGATACCGGATAATCCAGAAATTAAATGGCAGTACCCCGAAAACCAATTGCTTTGTGGGGTGACCATGCTTGATTATCAAAATGAAGAATGGTGTGGCCTTGGTTGGACAGGGCAACCAGCTATTTTTGAACGTGGTGAAATAACGTGGGCAGTTTTTGGTGCTCTAGATGGGGCGATTCATTTTGTTGATGCGGACACAGGAAAACAGTTATTGAAACCCTTGCAAACAGATGACATCATCAAGGGTTCAGTTACTGTGGACCCAAATGGGTATCCGATCATTTATGCCGGTGGTAGGGATGATTTACTTCGTGTCATCGCCATTGATCGAAGTGAACCCGTTGTTCTGTGGAGCCTTGATTCCGATACTGTTGAAGGGAGTCTTTGGAATAATGATTGGGATGGAGCTCCGTTAATAATTGATGATTATCTCTTCGAAGGCGGCGAAAACTCAATTTTCCACATAGTTAAATTGAATCGTTCCTTTGATACAGAAGGCCTAGTTGTCGCTGACCCTGAGTTAGTCTTCACAGCGCCTGGCTATGATGACGATTTAATTTTCACCGTAGGCAGCAATGTATCAATTGAAGGTTCTGTCGCTATCAGTGGAGATACAGCATATTTTGCAAATTCTGGTGGCCTTGTTCAAGGGTGGGACTTATCTCTTTTGTCAGTAGGGGAAGACCCTGTCCGCAATTTCAGATATTGGGTCGGTGACGACGTAGATGCAACAGTCGTTGTGGATGAGCAAGGGTTCCTTTATGTCGGAGTTGAATACGAAAGAGGTTATTCGCGTTCATTTCAAGTGGGTCAGATTGTTAAACTTGATCCATCAAACACAGAAGATCCTTTAGTCTGGTCAGTTTTTGATAACGAGGAATTACCCGATGGCGTTTGGGCGACCCCTGCTCTCCATCAAGACATTCTTATCGTGGCAACAGATTCAGCACGATTAATGGGAATAGACCGTATCAGCGGTGAAATTCGTTGGGAGTTTCTGATACAAGGCCCTCTATGGAGCTCTCCCGTGGTGGTAGATGACGTCTTGTTGCAAGCTGACTGCGAAGGCTACCTCAATGCATTTGACGTAAGCAACACGAACGTTAGTCCGCCGCTTCTATGGAGAATCCAAGTTGGGAATGGTTGTCTAGAAGCTACTCCAGCAGTTTGGGATGGAAAGATCATTATCGGAAACCGAGACGGGAAAGTTTTGATGTTAGGTGAACGTTCTCAGTAGAGATATGCAACTTAGCGATCCTCAATAAAGGGAAACTTTTTACGGACCTCAGTCACAACCCGTTTCTCTACTTCACCCATTAGCACCGTAGGTGTATTTGCAGGAGCAACTGCAATGCTTTCTCCTAAAGGATCAAAAAGGTAACTATCGCCGGAATATTTTATTCCGTTTCCGCTTCCAACTCTATTAACACCAAATATGTAGGACTGATTCTCAATCGCACGCGCTTTGAGGAGTGATTTCCAATGTGCACGTCGGCTTTCAGGCCAGTTAGCAACCACTATGAAGAGGTCAGTTTCCTTGGCTGCATTCCAAAATTCAGGTGCGAACCGAAGGTCGAAACAAACGAAGAAACTCACACTTAACCCTGATACCTGCAACGTTAAATTTTCTTTCCCAGCTTCGTAATGGTTATCTTCTCCAGCGAACGTAAATAAGTGCTTTTTCGCGTATTGATCTAATGAACCATCTGGATGTGCGACGATTAGACAATTTTGCGGATATGTCGAAGAACGTTGGAGTGACGGTACTGAACCACAAATAGGTACTCCTGTCTGACGAGCTTGTTCAATTAGGAAGGAAGTACTTGGCCCGTCCTGACTTTCAGCGATTTTAGAAGTATTCATAGAAAATCCTGTACTAAATAACTCTGTTAGAACAATGAGTTCTGCACCGTTTACAACTGCCTCTTTAATCATCGGCTGCAATATAGAGAAATTGGCTTCAGGGTCTTCCCAGATAATGTCATGTTGGATTCCAGCAATTTTCATTTATTGACTCCCAAACTCCTTAGCCTTGAGACGGCAGATTCCAATACTGTTAATTGTTTACAGAAAGCGAAGCGAACGAGTGACTCTCCTTCTTCTTTATTGTCATAGAAGACAACATTAGGAACAGCAACAACCCCACATAGTTCAGGTAAATCTAGACAGAATTGTCGACCATCGGAAATTCCGAATGGTCTGATATCTGCAGTGATGAAAAAGGTGCCAGCAGGTTTGAACACAGTAAAGCCAGCATCTTCTAGACCACCTGATAAACAGTCCCGTTTTTTTTCCATGTCCGCGAGAAAATTATGGAAATAAGCGTCAGGAAGTTCAAGAGCTGAAGCGATTGCATGTTGGAAAGGAGCACCATTGACGTAAGTGAGAAACTGTTTCGCTGTGCGAACAGTATTTAGCAAAGCAGGCTGAGCGCAGACCCACCCAATTTTCCATCCGGTAAAGCTAAAAGTTTTCCCGGCAGATGAAATTTGAATTGTGCGGTCCCTCATTCCGGGGAACGACATTAGAGGCGTATGGGAACCTTCAAATACAAGATGTTCATACACCTCATCACAAATAGCAACGATGTCATGTTCCTGACAGATTTCAGAAATAAGAAGTAATTCCTCCATATCAAAAACCTTGCCAGTTGGGTTATGAGGAGAATTTACCAGTATCGCTTTCGTGTTCGCATTTACAGCCTTTCGAAGTTCATCAGGGTCAAAGTCGTAATTAGGGGCTCGCAAGGTCACGACACGTCTCGTTGCCCCTGCAAGGGCTATAGAAGCAGCATACGAGTCGTAATAAGGCTCAAAGGTAATCACCTCATCACCGGATTCACAAATAGAGAGTAGAGAAGCGGCAATACCTTCTGTTGCGCCTGCTGTTACTAATATTTCAGTCTCAGAATCAAAATCAAGATCGTAGAAACGTTTTTGGTGAACTGAAATTGCTTGACGAAGTTCCGAGATACCCAAACCTGGTGGATACTGATTCTGTCCATTACGGATAGCAGCTACCGCTAATTCCGCAATTTCGGATGGCCCATCAGTATCAGGGAAACCCTGACCAAGATTAATAGCCCCTGTTCTAGAAGCGAGTGCAGACATTTCAGCAAAAATTGTTTCTCCAAATTCTCGCAAGTTCGACTTTATAAAGGGATCTCCTGAATGGTTCACATCCATAGGCTAGTAGAAACCATCCATATAGATAGACCTAATTTCAATGGTGGAAAAGTTTTTAATGAAGAAAAATTTTTGCACGTTCTCGTTCAGCAATTTCACGAATTTCGCATTTAGCCACATGGTCATTTACGACGCCCATAGATTGCATGAATGAATAGAGTGTGGTCGGGCCTATCCATGTCCAACCTCTCCTCTTCAAATCCTTACTCAACTCTACTGATCGTTCATTTTGAGAAGGAATGCTCTTCTCCACACAATCCCTATCTGCTACTGGTTGTGATTGTGAATAGAAATACTGAGCTAACGACCCTTGTTCTTCTATAAGTTGGAGAGCTCTCTGGGAATTGTTTATGACAGATCTAATCTTGCCCTCATGACGGATGATCCCCTCATCGGAAAGTAGGGTTTTGATTTTCTTTTCACCGAATTTTGAAACAATTTCTAAATCAAAATCACAAAAAGCGTTTCGAAAGTTTTCCCTTTTCCGAAGAATAGTGATCCATGAAAGTCCTGACTGGAAACCTTCCAGACTAATCTTTTCAAAAAGTTTTGCATTGCCAGTTTCTGGGAAACCCCATTCTTCATCATGGTAACTAATGTATAAACTGTCATTTCCTGGCCAATGGCATCGAGTAACACCATCGGAACCAGTAAGACAGTCATCGGTCATAGTGAAACGGTAGTCAAACAATTACTGAAACACATTTCAAGGTTTATTATTTCTCCGGGTTGAGTTTGATTTCCCAAGATGCCCTTACTAGAGATAAGCAATGGCAATAAATATTCCAGCTACTCTTGATGAATTCACAGCCGATTGGTTGACTCAAGCTTTTGAGGTTGAAGAAATGAATTATGCCCCAGTCATTTCAGTTAATGCAGAGCGTATCGCTGTTGGGGAAGGATTTCTTGGCGAACTCGCACGACTTCACCTGAGTTATGGTGAGGGCATCCCTGGACCCACTACAGCGATAGCAAAAATACCGACAACGGATGGACTGCTTAAACCATTAGGCGTCATGTTAGGCGTATACGAGCGCGAATCTCTTTTCTACGAACAAGTAGGGCCACGCTTAGCAATACAAAAACCAGCTATCTATTACAACGGTCGCGATAATGATAATGAAAATTATGCCTTATTGATGGAGGATGTCGGACGTTACCGTTCTGGGGATCATCTCAAAGGAGCGAGTTTGCCTGAAGCACAAGCCGCGATCAAAACCGCAGCGCAAATCCATGCACGCTGGTGGGATAGCGAAGAACTCGCGTTAATGGATTGGGTTCCGCCTCTTGATAGCCCCATCAATATGGGACTCCAAAACCTTTACGAACAGTCTTGGCCAACAGTCATAGACCAATACGGAGATCTTTATCCTGACTGGCTTCCAGCGAAACTTGAGGAATTCATTCCAGAAATTTCCCAATGGCTCATAAATTGGGCTGAGCGGAGCCGCACATTGACACATAATGATTTTAGATTGGACAATCTGCTATTTGATGACACGAAAGAACCCTTACCTGAAGTCATTGTGATTGATTTTCAACTCGTTGGACGAGGTGACGGCTCCGGAGATATCTCTCCGTTCCTAGGATGCAATCTTGATATTGAATTACGGAGGGCTCAAGAAATGAACCTGCTTCAAGCTTATTTTGATGTTATGCAATCTGAAGAATCTGGATACTCCACCTTTGAAGAACTTGTTGATCAAATAGATAAATCCCACCTTTTCTGGCTGGTGAATTGGGGGAACACCGCCGTAACCGCTGATCACCCAAACCAGCGTGCAGAGGACTTGTTTACTGCAATTCTCCAGCGCAGCATAGCGGCCGTTGTTGATCGTGACAGTGTCCAATACATCGGTTCACTTGGAAACTAGGCGCTACGCTATATAGGGCGGGTGGAGGTCATATGGGAAGCTTGCAAGACCAAGCAATAGAAATCATAAAAACTAAAGGGCTAAAAAAACTTGAGAACCCTATCAAGCTAGCGTCCGGCGCTATGAGTCAGGATTTCGTTGACGGAAAACTAGCAACTGCGCACTTTGATGATCTGGAAATTGCGAGTCGTGCGATTGTAGATGGACTTATCCTACGTGGTGCAGAATTTGATGTTGTCGGTGGCCCAACGCTTGGGGCAGATGCATTAACGATAGGTATAGCTGGGATTCAGCGATGCCGGTGGTTCTTTGTCCGAAAAAAACCAAAAGGAAGAGGAACCAACAAACTCATTGAAGGTTCACTAATAGGCGATGGTGACCGATGCCTAATCGTTGAAGATGCCATAACAACCGGGGGTTCGCTATTAAAGGCTGTTGACGCAGTTGAAGCAACAGGTGCAAAAGTTGTCGCTGTCTCAACACTTGTCGATCGAGGGGAAATTGCCAGACCGCTCATAGAAAATAGAGGAATCCTGTATTACCCAATAGCGACCTACCTAGATCTCGGGATAGAACCCGTGGAGCTACCTAGTTGACATCCTTATCTCAGGTGCTAATATAATTAATGGATGCCATTAATTAGGGGATATGATGTCTGAGAAGGTTCAGGAAAAAGATGATGTTGAAATCCTTGCCACAAAGGACCCTGGAGAGGGACTGCCAGGAAGAGTATCCCTCCCTGGCTATACCCGCACAATGGGACCACAAACCCATTTATTCGAAGAAAGAGAACGACTACAGCAACTCACATGGAATCACTTTTCTGCCCGTCAACTCTCCCCGACAATAGGTGCCGAACTTGAAGGTTTAGACCTATCGCAAGACCTTGCGCAAAAAGTCATTGACGAAATTCAGCAAGCCTTATGGGACTACAAGGTTATTTTTTTCCGGAATCAGAAAATAACATCTGAACAACAAATACAATTCGCGAGTCGTTTTGGAGAACTTGAAATCCACCCATTCCTGCCCCCGAATTCCCAAACCCCCGAATTAGTCAGATTTGAGAAAAACGCGAAAGCCGCAGGGTACGAAAACCAATGGCATCATGATGTGACATGGAGAGAAGAACCATCGCAAGGTGCCATTCTCAGAGCAGTAGAAATACCGCCTGTCGGGGGTGATACATTTTTCGTAGATGCAAACGCAGCATATGAAGGGCTACCTCAAGAAATAAAACAAAAAATAGATCCCCTTCATGCAGTCCACGATTTCTTGAGAGCTTTCGGACGGCAGGTACCCAAAGGTAAACGTGATGAGATCAGAGAAAAGTACCCACTGGTGAAACATCCGGTTGTTATCAACCACCATCAAACAGGGAAACCACTTCTTTATGTAAACCGCATTTTCGTTACTGCGATAGAAGGCCTGAATGAAAAAGAAGGATACGAATTAATAGACCTACTCTGCAGAGAATTTGAGATTCTTGAATATTCTTGCCGTTTCCGTTGGGAGCCAAACTCAATTGCATTCTGGGACAACCAAGCAGTTCAACATTACGCTGCAAGTGATTACTCCCCACATATACGGGTTATGGAACGAGCCAGCATCAAAGGTACGCGCCCGAAACGAACTCAACGCTGAAACCACCTGCAAAGAACTTTATTTTTTGCAGTAAAGAAAGGTCTTGATGTTTGGAAATCGGATCGTTGGTCGTATCGTTAAGTTCTGAGTTCAAGGGGTTACATAGGTAGCTCAGAACTATGTTTATATTGGAAATTTTTTTAGTGTGCGAGGAGTACTAGAAGATGAATTTGCACCCACGGGAAGATCGGATTGTTGTCCGTCCAGGCGAATCCGAAGAAACTACGGCTAGTGGACTTGTAATCCCAGATACAGCCAAGGAAAAACCACAACAGGGAGAAGTTCTAGCTGTTGGCCCCGGAAAACGATCAGAACAAACGGGAGACCTTATACCAGTTGACGTAGAAGTAGGAGACACAGTCGTCTACGCGAAATACGGTGGAACTGAAATAAGTAGTGGTGGAGAAGAACTATTAATCCTTTCGGCGCGTGATGTACTCGCCGTAGTCAAATAGGTAGGAAACAATGTCAAAGATTTTAAAATTCGATGAAGATGCACGTCGCAAACTTGAAGCGGGAGTAAATCATCTCGCTGATGCAGTAAAAGTGACACTTGGGCCCAAAGGCCGAAACGTCGTTCTTGATAAGAAGTTCGGTGCACCAACAATTACCAATGATGGAGTCTCCATCGCTCGTGAAGTGGAACTTGAAGATCCATTTGAAAACATGGGAGCGCAACTCGTAAAAGAAGTAGCAACTAAAACCAATGATGTTGCCGGAGATGGAACAACAACAGCAACAGTCTTAGCTCAAGCCATGGTTCGTGAAGGACTACGGAACGTAGCTGCTGGAGCAAATCCAATGGTGCTCAAAAAAGGTATACAAGCAGCAGTAGAAGCTGCCGTTGAATCAATTGGTTCGCAGGCAGAACAAGTCGCTGATTCCAAAGACCAAATTGCTAACGTGGCTTCAATTTCAGCTGCCGATGAAACAGTCGGTGAAGTTATTGCAGAAGCGATAGACAAGGTAGGTAAAGATGGAGTTGTAACAGTTGAAGAATCAAATACTTTCGGAATGGATCTTGATTTCACTGAAGGTATGCAATTCGATAAAGGTTACCTTTCCCCATACTTTGTAACGGATGCTGAACGACAAGAAGCAGTACTTGAAGAGCCGTATATTCTGCTCACACAAGGAAAGATCTCATCTGTTCAAGAAATGTTACCTGTACTTGAGAAAGTAATGCAGTCTGGAAAACCTCTTCTCATTGTTGCTGAAGATGTTGAAGGTGAAGCATTGGCGACACTTGTTGTAAACAAAATTCGTGGAACATTTAATTCAGTTGCTGTTAAAGCCCCTGGGTTTGGCGAACGACGGAAAGCAATGTTACAAGATATGGCCATCCTTACCGGTGGGCAAGTCATTGCAGAAGAAGTAGGGCTAAAACTTGATGGAGTAACCTTAGATCTTCTTGGTACGGCAAGAAAAATAGTTATAACTAAAGACAATACGACCCTTATTGAAGGAGCAGGTTCACGTGAAGACGTAGAAGGCCGCGTTTCTCAGATCAAAGCAGAGATTGATAATACAGACTCTGACTGGGATCGGGAAAAACTTCAAGAAAGGTTAGCAAAACTCAGCGGCGGAGTAGCTGTGGTTCAAGTAGGCGCAGCAACAGAAGTTGAGCTTAAAGAAAAGAAGCACCGCATTGAAGATGCACTCTCAGCAACTCGAGCAGCTATAGAGGAAGGTGTCGTCGCTGGTGGCGGAACCGCTCTTCTTCGTGCTAGAGGTGCTGTAGATGAAACAGCTAGGAACCTAGAAGGAGACGAAGCAACTGGAGCCAGAATGGTTTCCACCGCTTTAGCAGCTCCAGCAAAACTTATTGCTGAAAATGCTGGGTTTGAAGGCTCAATCATCGTGAGAGAAATTGAAGATGCAAAAGGCAACGTTGGATTCAACGCAGCAAAAGGAGAGCATGAAGATCTTGTTAAGGCCGGGGTTATTGATCCTGCGAAAGTAACAAGAGCAGCTCTTCAGAATGCAGCATCCATCGCAAGCTTGCTTCTTACAACTGAAGCTCTTATTGCAGATAAGCCAGAACCAGAACCACCAATGCCAGCGGGAGACCCGATGGGTGGCATGGGTGGCATGGGTGGAATGATGTAATCATTCCATTTGGAAAGAAAAGTGGGCCGGAAATAATCCGGCCCTTTTTTCTTTTTGAAGTGAGGACAATCAAGTCAAATAGGAAAACTGTCAGTACCCTCTCCAAGTATGGATGAACGACCAAAACCAGACCCAGCTAAACTTCTCGCACAATGGAATGAATGGGAGAGCGGCGAGACGCCTCCTGGACGGGTGATAAGTAATCTTAAAACCGGAGGCCTACCAGAACTTCTTGAGTCACTTCTCGAAGACTAAGGTTGAAAAGTGGATGCGAATAGGGGAGGAAAACAAAAAATTCCCCGACCACAAAATTGGACTATGGGCGGGCCACCTCCTTGGTCAGAGATCAGAATTCCCAGCATTAATCTAGATTCCATTAAAAAAACCTTTACTGATAAAGACCTTCAACCTGTTAAAGAGAGTACGTACGATAGGAAATCTTCAGTCTTGATTCCCCTTTATGAGGAAGAAGGAGAAGTGCGGGTGATTCTTACTCGCCGATCCGAGACTATGCGGTTTCATACAAGTGAAGTTAGCTTTCCTGGTGGTAATCAAGAACCACAAGATGTTGATCCATGGGATACCGCTCTTCGTGA
>CESM01076769.1_pt1 | contig 10837 bp, 7 predicted proteins | sample 361421 | NCBI WGS metagenome assembly CESM01 (sample SAMEA2622219, study PRJEB7988) | marine metagenome | isolation source: saline water (ENVO:00002010), including | reverse complement strand
TTCCTGGAGACTTTTTAGGAAAGTGACCTGGACTAACACAATTAACTCTGACACCTCTTGATGCATATTCAGTTGCTAATCTTCTTGTTAATTGTATTACACCACCTTTAGCAACAGAATACATTATACTTGAACTTTTGACTTCTTGAAATACACTTTGGTCGTGACCAACAACACCATATATAGATGATATGTTTATAATAGAACCACTACCTCTACTTAACATATTTGGTAAAACACTTTGTGTACAAAAAAATACTTGAGATAACATTGACTCCATTCCAGAATCCCATACATCTTTAGTTACATCTAAAACATCTTTTCTGTTTTCACTAAAAGCATTATTTACAAGAACATCAACATCTCCTATTTCACGAAGAGTCAACAAGAAAGAATCTTTATCTGTAACATCACATCTCTTTAATGTTATGTTATTATATTTACTTAGACTTTTATATTTATCTGGATTTCTTGTTACTACAAAAACTTTAGAACCAAAGTCTGATAACGCTTTAGATATCTCAGAACCAAGGTGTCCTGCTCCAGTAACTACAGAAACTTTGTCTGTTAAGTCAAATATGTTATTGTAAAGATTTTGTTGTGGTTGGTGTTTTACCATCGTAACAACTTTTCCTTTCTACAATCATAATAGGCCCGTCATGTAGTTCTGCTCTTTTATAATCCATTAATGCTTCATCTGGTGTACTTGGTTCTAATATTGGAAACTCAACTAACTTTCTAAATACTTCAGTTAGGTCTTGAGAATGTGTTGGACCAGAATAAAAAGGCCCACTATCAGCAACTATAGTTCTTAAAATAACATTTGGTTTAAATTCACCATGAGATATCCTTTCAAGTTGACTTATATGATTACCAATAGCATCTGCTGCTACTAACATGAAGTCTTGTCTTTCATAATACACAACTGCTTTAAATCCTTCAAGTGACATACCGAGTGCCATACTACCCATTAGATTTTCTACTACTGGAGTTTCTATCTTTTGTGAATCATCAACACCACTTAATGTTCCCATAGCATTACCAAATTCTCCACCAAGATTATACCCAAGAAATATAGTTGATTTATTATCTCCGAGGTTTGTCATTGCTTGTGTTATAGCACCCTTGTAATCTAAATTGAGAGTTTCAATGGGTGGAACTTCTGGTAATTTAACTTTAGGTAATCTCGGAAAGTATTCTTCATCCGTCTTCTTAATTTTATTTGTTTCGGATAAATCACAAAAGTCTTTTGTTCTGGCATGTGGATAAGGTAGAGTGTAATTATATCTTCTAACACATTCTGGCCATGGTAGTATTTTATCAGTTCCCCAACGATGTCTCTTTTTTGCTATAATTGACATATCGTTGTCTTCAACAACAAACTCACAAGGTAAATCCCAACCATCAACATAACGAACTGCTTCTGCGAAATGGCCCGTATCTTCTGCTCCATCACCCACAAAACACCAAACTTTATTATCTGAGTTCTTTTTCTTTAGTGCCATTGCTAAACCAACTGCTATTCCAGGAATACCACCAACAATTGCTGAAGAAAAGAATTTCTTTTCTTTGTCGTAGATAAACATACTCCTACCATTCATCACCCTATCTTCTACAACTTCTGGTTCTATACCATGTAAGTATGCTTGATAATGATTTCTATGAGTTGCTAAAACCCAATCTCCATCCTGGACTTCATCAAAGATTTCAATAAGTTGGTCTTCGTTACCACCACATAGATGAAACAGAAAAGGTAACTGATTATCATTATACCTATCAATTAATCGTTGCTCAAATTCTATAAGTTGTTCTTTATTATATCTTGCCATAACTACTCCATGTCAATAATACAACGACCAGAAAACCCAAGTCCTGCTCGTATTGTATCAAGTGCTTCATTAATATTTGAAAGTTTATATCTTCTTGTTATTAGAGTATCTAACTTTAGTGTACCATGTTTGTACAGATTAAGATATCTGTTTATATCTATTTGAGGTGTTGTTAATCCACCATCACTATCCATTAGAACCTTTCCTTTAAAGTGTTGCAACATATTATGAAATGTAACACTTTCATCTGGTTTAGGTTGACCTACCATAATAGTTTTACCACCACCCTTGGTTAAATTACACGACATCTCAATTAGGTTAGGTCTTCCAGTTGTATCTATAAATACATCTGAACCAGACGAACCAACGATTTTTTTTACTTCTTCTACAACATTTTGTTCTGTAGAATTTATCGTATGTGTTGCTCCATACTCTTTTGCTAATTCAAGTTTCTCATCATGTAAGTCAATAGCGATAATTGGATAACCAGATACAAGAGATGCTCCTTGTATTATATTAAGACCAACACCACCTGCCCCTATAACTCCAACGGACTGGCCTATTTTAAGTTGTGCTTCATTGTTTATAATACCTAATCCAGTAGTAACACTACAACCCATTAATGCTGCAATATCATATGGAACATCATCATCTATTTTAGTGACTCTGTTTTCAGATACCAAAGAGACTTCGTTAAAAGTTGTCACAAGACCAGAACCTACTCGTTCTCCGTTTGGTGTATGGTAAACTGGAAACTGAGATTCTATTCCACTTCCTTGTCTCCAATGAAGAACTACTCTGTCCCCTTTCTTTACTGATGTTACACCATGTCCAACTTTTAAGACTTCTCCACCACCCTCATGTCCCATAAGACAAGGAAGAAATTCTTCTCTCATTTTAGTACCACCAATTTGACCAAGTTGAGCACCACATATTCCACTACTATGAACCTTTACTAAAACTTGTCCATAATCTGGACTTGGAACATTTAGTTCTTGAATATGTAATGGTGTATTGAATTGTGTTAAAACCGCTGCTTTCATTTACTTTACCTATAACTTTTTACAATAATCTTTAATAAGAAGATTGAGATTTTTTAATTCATCAAAACCACCTTCTTCTGCGTCTTGATGAAAATGTTGTATTATATCATAATAAGTATCATCGGGCTCTCCATGACGAAGATATTTTACACTTCTAAATAAATCTTTATTATATTCTATTAAACTATCAAGATAAACCATATAGTGATACAAGTCAATTCCCCACTTAGAAGAAATTGATAAATTAAATTCATAATCATACTTTAGTTTCATTACCCACGATGCCCACCAATACGCATATTTCCCTACCATATCTGTCTCAAGAACAATTAGAATGTTCTTATAATGTCTCTGATTTTTAAATAAATGATTCATCACCCAACATAAGATTTTTTGTAATTCTTATACGATGTATCTTCTGTAGTAAAGAAGAAAGTTTGAAATAATCTTGAGTCCCAAATGTCTTGTCCAAAATACTCAAGACTTTTATGCCAGTAATCTCCTCTGTATAATATTAACTTGTTAAACTCATTTGATATTTCGTCTATCAACTCCCACCTTTCAAAATGACTTCCATCTGCCATTAGTTTAGAATTTATCTTTTCCATGTATTCAAAATTATCAGCGAAGGCTTTTGGGTCTGGAGAATTTATATCTGGTATTCTTCTTCTTACTCCAGTTTCTTTGTGCATATAAAATCCAGTACCACTACCTGGTGGTGGGTTTGGTGTAAGGTATAAAACACCTGCCCAAGTTCCTGGGATATCAGTATGAACCCAAGACCTATGAGACCAATTACACCATTGAAATAATCCATTCCAAGGATTGTCCCATTCAATTATTTTACCATGTAATGGTTCTATTACCTTTTCAATTTTGTCTTTAACATCTTGAGTTGCATAACCATTACCTTTATGTGTTCTATATCCTGGAAAATTTGAAGATTCACCGAACTCTGCATATGCTTCGTCCATAGTCTGATATGATTGTTGTAATGCATAGTTTCTGATTTCATATGGGAAATCATAGAAGTTTCTTATAGTAAGGTAATCTATCATTTCAATACCAATGGATTTTTTTCTTCTTCTAAAGAATCAATTACAATCTTATTCAGTTCACATAAACTTAAGGTTTCTTCTGGATACATTGGATATATTACCTCTTCTTTTTCTTCTTTAGTCTTACCAATATCATGAAGTGGTAGTGTTGGCCCGTTCCATTGTCCCTCGGAACGAAAGTCCTTATTATTTTCCAAAAACTTATCAGTAATATTATAAGGGTATTTTAAAAGATTTTTTGGATTGTATAATGAAAACCCTACTCTAAAATCATTTGGAAACATCTCATAATTATGCTCTATATCCCATTGAGAAATAAGTAGAAATTTTGAACCACTTTTTCTAAAGTTGTCTATTGCAGAAATAACATCTTTTGAACTTAAATGTTGAATTACTTGTCTTGTAATAATTAAATCAGCAGGTCTACATACATCACGAGTCATATCAAATTGTTCAAAGTCATATTCTGGAAATTCTCTTTTGTTTCTATCAACTTCTTCTTGAACAAGTTCATATCCACGATAGTCAACTCCCAATTCTTTGTAACCAACTTTATATTCCCAATTACCAAAAATTCCACAACCAATCATGTTAACAGATTTTATGTTATACTTCTTGATTATATTTTGTATACCAGTAATCGTACCAACCTCTTCTACACAATGTAAAGCACTACCGACTCCACAAGGTGTACCAAGTTCATTTTCTATTTTATATAGATTAGAAAATACTTTACTATTGTCATCTCTTAAACTTTCCAGTTCGTGATGATAGAATGTTTTATAAGTACTACCAGATTCATCATGTGAACCAATAGTAAAATCTCCTGCTTTAGGATAGTATAACCATTCTCCCATAATAAGCATATCAATATCTCTATCCCATAATGCTTTTAATGCTTGTTTAGGTGTATAAATATTATCTGTAGATTTTGTTGAGAATTTAGTAACTATAGCATTATGTTTTTCAGTAATACTTTCATATTCATACAGAAAATCTTTAATTCTATTTGACTCTTCATTCCAAGTATCAAGTTTAGAAAAATGAAAAATGTCATTGTGCATTTTTCTACCAAGTCTTTTACTAACACCTTTAAGAGATGGATTACTTTTCTTTGATATAATTTTATCTTCTTCAAACATTCCTATCAACATTCCTTTTGATAAATAACTACCAATCATGTAATTATCAAAAGGTGTTCTTGATACAAAATTTCCATTTTTATCGTTTAAAGAATCTGCTTCTCTCTGAAAGTCTTCTTCAGTAAATCTACTTTTATCTAAATCATGAACAAGTTCTTTAACTTTTTCTATGACCATGTCTGGAGTTATTGTTGATGTACATTCAAATTCCCTTTTAGTTCTTTGATGTTTAGGACAATTACCCCAGTCACCTCGTACAAAAGGATATTCTAAAGCACAATTGGTACATACATCTGGGTCATCTTGAGTAACATATTTTTCTGCTATTGGGATTATATCTGGTGGATGTAAACCTGGTATCATTACTATCGGTGTACCTACAGTTTTAGCAACCCATGATAGTCCAGAGTTTAATCCGATATGAAAATCAGCATACATTAAATCTTCTATTCTATCATTAATATTTATAAACTCATTTGTTTTGTCAATAACATTTGGATGGTGACTAAAGTCATGACGATTGTAAATATGTAATTGTTCATATCTTTTACCTGGTATAGCATCTTTTAAATCTTCTATAGGAACTCCATAATCTCCACCAGAACCATATTGTATATATTGGTTTAATACTACAACTTTATAACCTATCGTATCTAAATATTTTATAACTTCATGCCAACCATCGGCATGATGAAGATAATCTGAATTAGGTGTTTCCCAATATTTTTTATAGTCCCAACCATAGTTCCAATATTTTGCTTGAGTAGTTGATTGACTACATATAGTTACATATTTATCTTTTATATATCTATCTTTGGGTGATTTTCTCGGAGGAAGTGTTATATTTGTTCTTAGGTATCCATCGTATTCAAGACCAAGAGTATCTGCAGATGATGCTTGTAATGGTATCTGTTGATAGTTTCTTGGAGCATTTCCCAATGGAAAATCATAGTCCATTGGTTCATATACTTTCAAACTTACTTTGGGGTCATGTTCCATAGCAGTCCATCCGATTTCATATCCCAAGTGACATTTTGGTTGTTCTTCTCCATCGTCAATAAAATTAATATTTGGATAATTTTCTCTTAACCAATAATGAAATCCACCAGCATAATACACATTACAATCATGTTTCTTTCTAAACTCTTCTACATATGGGAACCAAGCAAGAGTATCTCCTAAACCTCTAATACTATGAAATAAAACATTCTTTCCTTTTAATGAATCTAATTTATATTCAAAATAAATAGTACCTGTATGAACATCTTCTGCCGTAACTCTCCACCTCACAAAATAGTGATGGACGGCTTCAACCCACCACCCTGGTCTTATGAGATTACTACTAACAACTTCGTCTGGATTTTCTGAATCCATATCGTAGAATTTAATCTTCATTTCAAGTTCACTATTTCCAATGTGATAATGTGGAAATATATCATCTCTCATTAAAATTCTAAACCCACTTGGTTTTCCAGTAAAACTATCATGTGAACCTCTTCCCCAAAAACTTGTATCTTTACCATGACAGATAAAGACATCTTCCCAATCAGTTTTTGTTGTCATAAATTTTCCTTCATATCTATTTGTTTTTGGCATCCAAGAATCATACATAGATTCTAAATTTTCATGTGGATTTACATGAGTAACATATGTTGGATTTATTTCATCCGAATATTTTCTTATCCTTGTTAAATAACTTGTCCCAAGTTTTCCACAGACACTCCAATCATAATCTCTTCTAATTTTATCAGATAACTTTAGTGCGTGTTTTTTATAATTATCATAATTATCATATACCAACTTCATCACACGAGACAAGTCTTCAAAATCAGGTTCATATAAATTACCGATATCTGATTTCCAAGCATTAGTCTCTTGTTTTATATCTACACCTAAATCAGAATCTTCTGTATATTCTAATTGTCCACTACACTTTGAGTATATTGCTGGAGTTCCACATGCCATAGATTCAATTAATGGTAAGTTCCATCCTTCTCCTCTTGAACAAGATAGTAATACATCAGAAGTTCTTAATCTGTTTATATAAGTATTTCTATCTGTGTAAGAAACAATTGAAATTCTTTTGTCTTGTAGTTTATATGCTTTTAATCTTTCCTTTGTACTTTTATATTTGTCTTGTGGATTATCAAAGTTATCAACTGATAATATTAATTCAACATTTTCATTTTTATCAAATGTGTTTATCCAAGTTCTAATAATGTCTTCCGTAGACTTTCTGTAATCCCATCTACCTACAACTAAAAATTTCATTACTTTATTTCTGTTAATTTTTTTTGAAATAAATAAATCGGAATTGACTCCCTCGTTTACAACTTTCAGTTTATGTTCTTGGTATCCTTGTTCAATATGACAATCTTTTTGCCACTTAGTAGGAACCCATAACTCATCAAACTCTTGTAACTTATTAAAGAATTTATTTGGTAATTTAGTTGTCTCCCAAACCGTATATGCTATTTTGGGTATATTATTGTCATAAAAATCTTGATAATATAAATGGTGGTCTGCTTCTGCAAAAACAAGATTTACATCTGGAACAAAATCTTCTTCATATGAATATATTGGAAATCTATCAAGAGTACCAGTGTCATTCCATAGTAGTTGTTCATGTAAAATATTACGATGTGTATCTGTTATATATTCTAAATGGTCAAATGGATTGTTGGTATCAAGAGATTTAAAATCATCATCTACTGTAAAATTTGTTACTTTTACATTTAGAATACTATGGTCTAAACTTGATAAAAAATCTCTGACATGATTGTTCCATCCAGTATTTCCGATAAAGGAACAATATACTTGTACATTAACAACCATCAATAATATTCCAATCAGATAAACCAAGGACATCATCTGAAATCTGTTTATCTGACAAAACATTTGGGTCTCTTGGATTTGCAGCACTATACATTATAGCACCACCAAATGGATTGAATCCTATTTTTTCTTTTCCTAAGTATTTATTATGTGGGTCAAAAAAACCAAACTCACCAAATAAACTATAACCAAATAAGTCATGGTCTCCGTAACCAATGTAATAAGATGCAAATATGTCATCCACTTTGTTAGGAGAATTTACAAAGGTAAAGTCTTTTTGTTTTCCCCTTGAGGTTCCATCGTTTATATACAAATTACATTGTGTTTTTTCTTTATACTCAAGACACGATTCTATCCATACACTTCTTTGTTTACTATTTCTTGGTTCCATATATATATATACATTCCTATCACAATCATCATATCTATAATCACTAAGAGTCTGTACATTTAAATTTGAATCTATTTTATATATCTGTATTCTCCAGTCTATATGAAATATCGGAAAGATAGAGAACCATGCATATCCATTATTTATATTTGTTTCAATTGTTGGATTACAATATGGGTTGTCACTAAAATCAACAACATCACCATAATGTTGCCATGTTTCATTATTACCTAAAACACTCCATTGGTAAAAAACATTCTGAGGACATTTATCGTCTTCACTAAAAGGATTCTTCATATAAATAACTGGAAATGGATTGAATCTATAATCAACTTCAGATTGAAAAACTGAACCATATTCACTATACCTTTCTCCACTCTTATATACTATTGGGTGTTCTTGTAGTTCTTCACGCCATATAGGAATCCCTTTTCTTGCACGAGTCATTGTTGGATATATGTTTGGTATTTTTGGGTACTTAGGCATTTAAAACTCCTTACTATACATATGATTATCTATAACGAGTAAATCAACAACATCATTATTTAAATGATTTAACGCTTGTTCTGGTGATTCAATAATTGGTTCTCCATGTATATTAAATGAAGTGTTTAATAAAACTGGAATATCAGATAACTCCCAATATTTCATTACTACTGGATAAAAAGGATTATCTTCTTTTACTATTTGTGGTCTCGCAGTACTATCAACTTCGTGAACCACAGCAGGTATTCTTGGTATCCATTCTTTACGAGTATTATAACATAATGTCATAAACTCTGCTGCATAATGAGATTTGTTATTTGTATGAAATACTTTGTTTGCTTGACTATCAACTACTATAGGAGCAAAAGGCATTATCTCTGTTCTACCAAGTCTTTTATTTAATTCACCATGAGTTTTAGCATCTGTTGGTCTTACTAATATACTACGAGCACCAAGAGCACGAGGCCCAAACTCAAACCTACCATTAAAGTATCCTATGATTTTTCCATCATGAAGTCTTTGAGCAACATAATCATAATCAATATCTTTTCTTATTATATTTTCAAAGTTATAATCTCCGTTAAAAAATATTTCATCAACTTCATCTTCTTTGTACTCATATCCTAAGAATAGATTTTCAAATCTTTCTACTTTTCTATCCCCCATATCTGCAGACACTCTAAGTGCTCCACCAAGTGCTAATCCAGAGTCATTCATTGCTGGATAGATATATAATTCATCTAACCAATCAAGTTCATTTATTCTTTGGTTTAATTTTACATTTCCAAACAAACCACCAGCAACACACATCTTTTTTATTTCTGGATATAGTTCATGTAGATGGTTACAATACTCAATTACTTGGTCTTCCATATATAACTGATAGTTATATGCTAAATCGTTTTTATGTTTCTTTTTTGTATCTTCACTAATGTCTGGTCTAAACTCTTCTCGTGTTTGATAATGATGTGTGTAATTCAATCCCTCTGTATGAAGTAGTTCCATCATCATACGGATTCCACCACCAGAAGTTAGAGAATTTGAGAACCCTTGTTTATTTGTAAATAACATTTTCTTTCTGTCATATGAACTTAGTTCTTTGAAACAATTATATAAGGTTTCGTTATACTCTCCATGTCCTGCTAATCCAGTTACCTTACCTTCATCTTTGTTTGATTTCCATCCTAACCAATTAGTTATATAACCATAACCACATCCAATAGTAGTACTTGTTGCCATAGGAAATTTATTTACCAACCTCATATTACCATTTTTAGCAATAAAAGTTTTACCATAAGTATTCTCATGACCTGCTCCATCTGTCATACCACCAGCGTCATATGAGAATACAAAACAAGGGTCTTTAAACCCAGATGTATAATATGCTCCAGAACAATGGGAAGTGTGATGGTTTGTTATTATTATTTTCTCATATGGTATCTTATATTCATCAACAAAGTCTTTCATCTCTATCGGTACTGGAGATGTTAATGCTAAGTAATCAATATTATGAAAGTCAAATTTGTATTTCTCTCTTAATATTTCTAAAGACTTATATGGAAATCCCCAATCACCATGTTGTTGTACATCTTCTGGACTTCCGTACATTCTTTCATAGAAACCATTTGCTGACATCATCTTTTGTTGGTCATCTATATCAGATGGTTTTAGTCTTCTTGGTCTTTCCTCGTTCCAACTAAATATTATTTTACCATCTTCAACAAGACAGACACCTGGGTCATGATTTAAATAACCACCATATATACCGAATATTCTCATAGAATTATAACCTCAATTTCTTCATATATAAATATATCCAAACTTTAACTTTCTTTAATTTTTTTTATCAATTCTGTTGTAGAGTAATTTCCGAATCGTTTACAATAGAAAACGGGTTGGTTCAGTTCAATCCCCGTGTGGGGTGTGTTTTGGTAGTCCGAACCGAGGAATCGGATGTGAGGGGTGTGATTTGATAAAAGGTGAGAAAGGTCCCGTTCGGTGTGATAGGGAATAACTTCATCTACCCAACGAATGCCCAGAAGTTGAAGTTGCC
>CESM01074179.1_pt1 | contig 10859 bp, 3 predicted proteins | sample 361421 | NCBI WGS metagenome assembly CESM01 (sample SAMEA2622219, study PRJEB7988) | marine metagenome | isolation source: saline water (ENVO:00002010), including | reverse complement strand
GAGATGTAAACAAAAGAAACCAAATAAAACAAGAGTATGATAAAATTCGGCAAGACAATCCGAAGATTTCAAAACCTGATGCTCTAAAACAAGCAACTCAAGCAGTTGATGCTCCAAAACCGCGTGGTGGTGTTTTTGGATTCTTTGATAAGGCAGGAGATGCTATAAAGACTGCTGCAAAAGGCACTGTAGAATTAGGAGGAAAAGGACTTAAAGCACTTGGTGGTGGACTCAATTTCTTATCTGGCGGCAACCTTGGAAAACTTGGTAATTTTTTACAAGATCAATATAAGAATGCATCTGAATTTGCAAGAAAAAATTATGATAGAGTAGTTGCTGCTGGAAAAAAATTAAAATCAAAATATAACAGTGCAATGGATTCTGCGAAGGGAGCTCTTCAAAAACTAGGAGAAGCAGCACAGAAAAGAATTCTTCAACCAATCCTTGATAAACTAAAACCTTTCACAGATCCTATCGCAGAGGTAGCAAAGAAACTTCAGGGTGTCATCATGGACAACCTGAAAAAAATTCCTGGATTTGATAATATTCTACAGGTTCTAAAGAAGAAAGGTATAAGTAGTCTTGGTGACACTGCTGGAATCTTAAAAAAAGTTGGTGGTAAGGCACTACCTGTTATAGGTGGTATATTTAACTTATTGTTTGCTTATGATAGACTTGCAGGTGGTGATACAATCGGAGCGTTGTTAGAGACATTATCTGCTGGATTTGATTTTAGTGGACTTGCCCCAGTCTCAATGGGTATTGATGCATATATGTTTGCTCGCGATTTTGTTCCCGCAATACAAGAGAAAGAAGAGAGTGTAGTTAAGGCTATGGGAATTAGTGGTCTGAAGTCTAAGTTAGATAAAGCAGCATCAAAACTCCCTGATCTTGGATCTCTTGTTACGATGGTCACAGGTGGTGATAAGAAAAAGAAAAATGAAACAAGTCAGGGTCAAACTGGATCATCTACTGGTGTTGGGTCTGACACACAAGCAGGTGGTGATGTTACCAATACTGATACTGGAGCACCATCTGGTGGAGCAGGTATTAGAAACCAAGGAGAAGGTTCTAAACTTGCTGGAGAACTTGGTAGATACCTTGATGAACAGAATCTTGGTGGATGGGGTTCTGGAGTACACCAGCATCCAGAACATGCGCCATGGCCTAAAGAGTCGGGTCACAGAGCTGCTTCTCTACACTATGAGTCTCAAGGCGGAAGAGCAATTGATATTGGTGGATGGGGACCAAATCTCTTTAGAAGGAAGGGTGAGTCCGGTGTTGATGACCAGACAAAGATTATTAATGCAATTAAGACTTGGGAACAAAGCAAGGGTATAACTCAACGTGCTGAATTTGTTCATGAGGGGATTGACCCTGGCGGACACGCAGACCACGTTCATATTGCATATGGACTTGGTGGTTTGGTTAAAGGAATCACTCATGCAATGTTGGGTGAGAAAGGTGAGGAATTTGTTATTGATAATGATTCCTATACTGCTATTGAAAGTGCATTCCCAGGAATATTTGATATAATAAACAAGGAAAAAGGTGAAGGTGCTGTTGAAGCACTGATGGCATATACTGATTATGAAAAACCAGAACAGCAAATGGCACCAACTGCTAGTGGAGGATCTGATTCTGGTTATTCTAGTGGTGGTCAGGATTCTTCAATGGGCGATATGTCTATTCCACCTTCATCTTCTGGGTCAGGATCTAGTGGAAGAGAAATCCTATATAAATTTGGTTAAATAGAGGTAGAATAGAATAAAAATGTCAGAAACTAAAAAAACAGCAGGAGCAAATGCAGGATCTTCAGCAGTACAAAAGGCTGTTGTAGTTCATAAGACTGATGCCGAGCGTACTGTGAGTGTTGCTGGCGGTTTTGTTGAATTTAGATATTATGAAAGCATCTTACAAGATGCTGTAAAGGCAACTTATCTGTTTGCTGATAGTGGCAATTCAATAGATAAGAAAACGGTTCAACAAGGTCTTCCTATGAACGGTGGAGAAACTTTTCAATTCTCTGCCAAGGATAATAATGATACTGAATTGGATATTGAGATGATAGTTGGTAAAACTATGTCTGTATCGGAAGAAAATACTAAACAATTAATGTTTCTTCCATTATCATCAAAGGCATTTGCAATCAATGATACAAAAAATGTCAGGGCAATGTTTCCTAAGAATAAAATTTCGGAACACATTAAAACTTTGATAACAGATTATCTTGAATCGGAAAAAGAATTGGATATTGAGGAAACATCTAATGCTATTAAAGAATTTGGATTAAATAGAAGACCATATTACATGCTTAATAATTTTTCTAAGCAAGCACAACCGGCTGGTGGAGAAGGAAAAACTGCAGGATATTTTTTCTTTGAAACTTCTGACAAGATGATTTTTAAATCTATTGATAGTTTATTTGATGAAGAAAAAAATCCTAAAAAAAGATCGATTATCTTTAACTCAACTCCAGATAAGTCTGGAACTCCGGAAGGATATGATTATAAAGCACTTACATATGATAAGGAAACCGCAAATAAATTAGAAATGTCAAAGTCGGGAGCATTTTCAACTGCCACTATAACATTTGATCCAATTAACTTTAATTTCAAAAAAACTATATTATCTACAATAGAAGACATTGTAGAAGATATTGATGAAAAAATAGAACCATTGAAAACAGCAGCAAAAAACTTAGTTGACTTTGACCCAAAATTAATCAAAGAATTTGGGAGAACTAGTATGCTCTTTGACAATACTGGTACGTTTTCGGAAACTACTGAAGGTTCTAAAGAAAAAAATCTTGACATAGGTTCTGTTTACAGTCAGTCAATTATGCGATATAATCAAGTCTTCGCATCAAGAGTTCATATCCTAGTTCAAGGAGATTTTGAATTACATGCTGGTGATATGATATTCTTTGATGGACCATCACCAGAAGAAGACACAAAGAATGATGAAGTTGACAAGGAAACTGGAGGTCTATATATTATAGCAAGTTTATGTCATTACATAACACCTGACAGGACTCTTACTAAACTAACTCTTATTAGAGATTCTACTGGAAGACAAGGAAATCACACAAGAAGGTAACCAATGGAAAGTATCGAAAAGCATATTGAAGTTGATAAAAAGATTCTAGATAATGCATCTACATCGCCACAACAACGCCGTCACATTGAAGGTGAACTGCATGAACTAGAAGTGTATGCAGAAAATCATAAGAAAGAAATTGCTGCAGGAGATCATCATGATCCCACAGCATTAGAACTTTATTGTGAAATGGAACCTGAAGCAGACGAATGTAGAGTTTACGAAGACTAAGTATGGCAAACGGCGGAGGAGAATTATTTGAGTCAGGTCTATTAGGATCTAGTTATTTCTGGTGGATAGGTCAAATTGCTGACGATTCCGTCTGGAAAGATAATATTATCTCCAAACCCCATGCAACTGAGGCTGAGAATGTAGGTTGGGGTAGAAGATATAAAGTAAGGATTCTTGGTCTTCATGACCAAGGTGAAACTGAGATACCTTCTAAGGACTTACCCTGGGCTTCTGTAGTCTATCCAGTAACTGCTGGTGGATTTCTTGCAAATAGTGGCACAACACCAAACCTCCGTGGAGGAAACATGGTGTTTGGTTTCTTTATGGATGGTTCGGCAATGTCCGTTCCTATTATCACGGGTGTTTTAGGAAATAACGCTCAAAATAAACCTGCCACAACCATTGGTGATAATAGAGTTACGAATAAACAACCAGGAACTCTAGCAGTCAGTGGATATGCAACAGGTCAAAAAGGAAAAGATCCTAAGACTGGTGAAAAAGAAATTCCGCCTGATGGAGATTTAAAATCAGAACATCCTAATTCTTCTGCTGCAGCAGCACAAGTAGCACCAGGGACAACTTTAAATCAATTCGGATTAAGACCAGACATTCCCCTAACAGAAGTTCCTGGTGCATTAGAGGCAGCAAGGGATGCGAGAGAGAAAGCAAGAAATGATGGTTTATCATTTCAGGAAGTAGAAAATGCTGCGATGAAAGCAGTATCTGATTTAGTAAACAAAAATGAATCACAAAACACTGGTCCTGATGTTCCTCTGAAAGCATCACCACAAAGAGAAAGTCCAGATGTTCAAACTATTAGTGCAGGTGATGTAAAGGAACAAGATTTTGCAGAAGAAAAAGTTGTAATGCCTATTCCGGATGATCCTGTAGGGTCTGCGATGAAGGCAATTCAAACTATTATTGATAATATTACTCAAAAAATGGATAAGTATTTAAATGCTATCCAAAGTTACGTTGATGCAGTATCAAGCGCACCGATTGATCTTGAAGAAATGATATGTAAAGGTGCTAAACAAGCAGCAAAGTATATGAAGGTTTTGTTTGACAAAATAATGGAATTTGTTTTGAAGCAACTTAATATTGTAATGTCAAAAGTAGTTGCTGCTCTACCAAATTCTCTTCATAATCAGTTTGGTGACTTAAAGGAAGAACTGAATAAGATGATATTGGGATTATATAATCAAATGATTGGAGGACTTGGAGATCAATTATGTGCTGCTTTAAAAGATGCATTGCAACCAAAGCAGAGAGAAGAAGAAGCAAGAGCAATTGCATATAATCAAGGAGCATCTGCACCTGATGGAGGAAGAGGTAAATTTAAAACAACTCCAAAAGTTCCAATGTGTTTTGCAGAAAGTCTTGCGTCTACATTAATATCTAAAAACAAGAAAAAAATAACAGATGCAAATGATAATGTTGTTAAGAGTTTAAATAAGTATATTGGGGATAAGCAAGGGGAACTTGCTGGTCTCAGTAGTACATTTGCTGCTAATCGAGATCTTATAAGTGGTGGATTAGGAGATTCTTTTGGCGATTTTGGAGATAGTGCTGCTGTTGTGACTAATAGTATGGGTGGTGCATTAGATATGATACCAGATATTTCAAGTGGTCTTGGTGCTGCTTTAGATTTCCAAAATGTTATTGCTAATGTGTTTCCTGGCGAACTTATGCCTAAAAAAGCAATCAGTGATTATTATCAACTTGCTACAGGAGGATCTGGAGCAGATGCAGGAGAACTTCCTAGTGTAACATCTATAGGAGATTCGGTTCAAGAAAGTGGTGAAGCAAGAGCTCAACGAATTACAACTCCCGATCCACAACCTGAGTATGTAGTACCATCAAAAACTCAATCAGATGTTTCTTATGACCTTGAAAATGATGAGGATGATGGGTCATTTACTATGTATTGATGATGAATAAATATTACCATATGACATCAGTAGAAATAATATAAGATGGCATTACCACCAATTTCTGGCATATCAACTAATTCAAAGTATAATATTTTCGCAGAAAATAAAGATGCGAATGATGCAGTTCGTGTTGGATATATTCACCCTAAAAAAGGATACATAAGCGGACTCACCGTTTATGCTGCAAATAAGTACGCCGAAGCAAATCCTGGCACGCAATTTATTATTGCAAATAGGGATGGAGTAAGATATATTAATATTAATAAAGTAAATAAATTAACTAATAAAGATACTCTACCTACACATCGACCTAAAGGTCTTGTAGATGAAGAGACGGATGAATTTGACCCTTGCAATACTGTTAGAGGATTTAAAACTGATCCAACCACTTCTGGTGGTGGAGAACCAGAAATCTCACCATTAGATAATAATTCTGGTGTTGATGTTACTGATTTTGGAGAGTATGATACTAGTAAAAATTACGAAAAGTATGGTTCTGAAGATACATGTAGAACAAGAATAGAACTTCAAGGTGGTGGTGGAATTGGTGCTCTTGCAGTTCCAGTTGTTGGTACGGATGGTTCAATACTCCATGCCCGTGTGGTACATGGTGGATTTGGATATAAAGTTCCACCACAAGTTCGTATTTTTGATGATTGTAAAAGAGGATCTGGAGCCTCTGGACGTTCTGAATTGGGAGCAACTGGATTTCGGATAGAAAATTTTGATGATGAAGATGATTTTGAATTTTATGATTTTAAATTAGGACAATATGAAATAGATATTTCTAATCTTGATTGGGGAAAGGATTACTCCATGTCAGACCAAACTGTAATTGGAGAATGGAATCCTAGTAATATTTTAAGTTTAGAAGATGACTCTGGATTTGATACTCAACTTCAGGAATATCTTAGATTCCTTAAAGGTTATGATCCAAACAAACCTTGGTGGACTACTAGAGATGAAACTCCTGTAAATGTTGTAGGAGATGGCACAAAAAAAATTGCAAATAAATTAGGTGGAATTCTTTTTCCTGTTGAGCATTGGGCTTGGGGTGGAAGTAATGTAAGAGATGATTTGTTTGTTGATGTAGAATTTGAAGTTTATGGTCAGGGAACATATAAGAATAGAAATATCTCTTTCAAATTTGTAGCAGAGGATGGATCGCATCAATTTAGGGTAAGAGGTGTTACTAATGAGAAAAGAAGTGGAAAGAAAAGAACGCAGTTAGTATCTCTTAAAGCAAATACTAATTATAGTGTAACATCAAATGTAAGAAAGGTAGTAAAGAATGCAGATTCTCTCAATGTCGAGCAGGGATTATTGGAAGAGGGTGGTAGAGCACCAAAAGAAGGAGGAGAACTTCAAAGAAGTGGGGGCAAGTCTAAAATTATATTTGCTGATGTAGTTGGATCTGCCAATGATAATGATGATATTCAAGTCATGTCTAATATTGGTAGTTTTAGAGCAGGAAGTAGAAAAAAAATAAGTTTTGATACTGAAGGTATTCAAAATAAAAATATAAAAATTAAAAAAAATATTGATAATCTTGAAGCAAAAAAACAGGATTTGATTAAAGACCTTCAAAAGAAAAGAAGTGATATTGCTCGCAAAAGAGTTCATGCTGTCACTGCAGAACTGCAAGAAGCACTCGAAAAGAAAGAAGAATTAAGGAAAAAACTTAAGCAAATTGAAGCAAATAAAAAAAATAGATATCAGAGAGGAACTTTTGACTTAACTTATCGTCTCAATAGAAGAAAAGATAAAACTTTTACGACTGAGATTACTGATAGTTTTATGAATAGGTATGCTGTTGCACCTCAACTCCCATCTGATAGAGAGGGTACAGATAAGGCCGACAAACCATATTCTTTAATGTATAAAGAATATTTTCCTCATGATGGAAAATATACTTTTAAAGGAGCAGCAGATAATGTAGGAGAAGTTTTTTTTGATAATGTTTCCATTATGAACATTTCAAACACCTTCAAGAAAAATCCAGTAAAGAAAAAACTTGATGTTGTAAAAGGATTGCATGATATCCGGATTGATTTACTTAATGCAGCTCAAAAGAAAATAATTACAGAAACGTACACTGCAGATAGTGGACAGAGTGGTAAAGGAAGAACTGTTAAGTTTAACGTTGTTGGTTCAGGAAGTGGTAGGCATAGAAAAATTTCTGCTGTCTTCACAAATAACGCAGATGTCACCGATAATTTTACTATTGATAATGATGGAGAAAATAAGAAAGTTAGAACTGTATATCGTAGAGTAACTTCTGGTGCAAAGTATGATGTTAAGTTTATAGCAACCGCTGAAAGAGTTGATGCAAACAAAGAAAGAATTACTCCAATTGATATAGCAGCACCAGGCACAAAAGGTAGAGGAAAGAAGGCTAGTATTGGTAATGTTGAACGTAAAAAAATTAAATATCTAGATGAAGATGGAGATGACCCAAATGCAACTCTGAGCATTGACTCAACATCACCAGGACTAACTGCTAAGTTTAGTGATGATGGATCTAGTATTATTACAAAAGGCAATGGCGATCTTTCTCTAAAATTTAAATGGGATGATGACCCTAAAAGCGCCGGTAAAGCGGTTGGACAATTAAAAGTTGACGATAAAACCTTCAAACAATCAGGTGAGAAAGGAGAACAGATTGAAACCATCAATCTCGGAAAGAAAATTCCTAAGAGTAAGGATTCTTACTTAGAGCAAGGTTGCATCGAAAATGGTACTAAAAATAAAGAAACGAGAGGAAGTTCTAATAGAATTTTTGCAGATTACATTGGATCTGCAAACGATAATGATGACATGCAAATCTTTACGGTTAAAGGAGGAATCTTTACATCGTCCAATGCTGCAAGAACCCCTGGATTAAAGGAGGGTGGTAAGGGTAGGAATACATTTGATATTGAATTTGTATTTGATGTTGCCTCTTACGGATTAAAAGGTAAACTTTGGCAAGAACTTAAGGATGCAAATATTGTTGATGATAGAACAGGAGAGTCATTAGAAAAATCTGACATTGAAAAGTCTGTAGTTTTTAATACTAAACAATATATTGACAAAGCAAATAGACCTTTGTTTAGAGTGAGACCTAGTGTAGGTGCTTATGGAGACTTTTTTGCTAAAAATGCCGTTACACCATTCAATCCATTAGAAATTGATCCAGAAATTAAATCAGTTCCTCCTACTGTTCCTAAACCACAAACATTTAAAGAACCAAAAGTAAAATTTGAAAGAAGGGGTGGACCTAATGGAGAACTCTTCATGAAGGTTATTGGTGATGGTAAGGCTAAGATTGGATTTAAATTAAAAGTTGATGATAGTTTAACAACTTCTGGATTGGCAGTCAGAGATGTCAAAATTGAAAGCGATAGTGGAAATGTTGATTTAAAAAGAAATATTAACAATGTAAACTTGGGGAGAGGGCAAAATCGTTTAGTTGGAAAAGAAAAAGAAAAAATTAAAGGTTCTGGTGAATTTACTGCAGGAAAAAGTTATAAAGTTATTGCAAGCGGTGGTTCTTCAACTTCTGGATTTAAAACCGTAGATAATACAATTGTTTTTGATGATGATTTTACTAATGGTTGGGATAAAAATGCTGGACTTGAGATTGATTATATAAGAGCCATTAATCCACCAAAATCAAAACCTGCAAAACCTCCTAAAAATGGTAAAAATAATTCATCTAAAAAATTATTAGAGAGTATTGAAGGTTCTGCATTGGCATATGCAGGAACTCATGAAATCGTATGGAGAAATGTTGAATTTCCTGCATCTGGAACATACAATATTGATGTTCAGGTTGATGATAATGTTCGTTTAGAAATTTTTAACAATAAATTCAGGGCACAAACATTAGACATAAAAGGATTCAGAGGTCCAGGAAAGTCTAATGGATTACAAACTCTTCCATTAGAAGTTAAGAAAGGAAAGTATACTATCAAAGCTTTCCTACAACAATTACCAGGAAAATCTATTGTTGATGGAAATCCAATGGGTCTTGCTGTTATTATTAAGACGGCATATGTTAAAGTTGAAAAAGAAATTATTATTCGCAGATCTTGGAATCAAAATCCATTTGGTGCTGCTTTAACAATCCATGCACCTCCACCACCAATCCCTCAAGAACCACCTTTAAAGCAAGATGGTCCTTGTCCACCAAATCCAATCTGGACCACTAGACATGAAGCAGAAGTAGAGCAGTGGCATCCTTGTAGTCATCGTGCTCCTAGTGGAAGAAAAACTTGGAGTAAATTTATGAATCGTTATGCGATGTCACCGGTTCTTCCTATTGGCGTTAAAGGTAGTGGATATAGTGGACAGTCTTGGGATAACACTTGGTTGGCTAATATTCCATATGCAGGTTTTTATAACTTCAAAGGAACTGTTGATAATCTTGCTAAATGTACCATCACTCAAGAACCAGATAATAGTGAGGTTACCTCCAAAACTGTTCAAGAAATTAAAAAAATTAATCACTTTAAGACTGAAAAATCTAAGTTGACTAGTAATAAAATTTTCTTAGAGAAAGGTAAAGCCCAAATTGATATTAATGTCACTCAAGGTGAAATAATTAAGTATAGACAAGTCACGAAGAAAGTATTTCATACTAAAGATTGGGTAACTAAATCTAGTAGAAAAGATAGACCCGTCAGAGTTCCTGTTGAATTTAAAGTTTATGGTCAAGGATCTAAAAAAAATATGGACATCAAAGCCATCTTTAAAGAAAAAGGTGGAGATCATACTTTCACAATTAATAATGTAGAGAAGAGTAAAGTAACGGAATCTATAACCAAAAAAGTAAAACGTAATACAGATTATAAAGTTACTTTTATTGGAACACCAAAAACAACATCAACACCAGCAAATACGGAAAGAGAATATCCAATTAATATTGAATATGCAAATGCTGCATCGTTTGGTTTAGAAGTTAATGATAGTAGAAAAAGAATTAGATTTGATGATGATGCTAGTAATGGTTTTGATGAAAATGCCCAACTTAGAATTATGTCATCATCTCCTGGAGTAGATGCAAGGTTCTCTAGTGACGGGACTAAACTTGTAGTTAAAGGTAATGGAGAAGTAACAATAAGATATGATTGGGATGATAATCCAGGTACTTCTGGATCCGTGTTAAGATCTCTTGAAATTGCCGGAAAAACTTGGAGACAAAGTGGTAGATCTGGTGAGCAAACTGAAACCATAACAGTTAGCAACTCAAATTCTGGTACAGTATCTAATGCCTCTACCGGAACTAAAAATATTTCATTCAGATTTAGTCATGACGATGCAAATGATGGAAATAGGATAAGAATACCTGCACTTAATATTAATTCTGTTAAACCATCAAATTCGAAAGGAGATTTTGATCCTGAAGAGTCTACTGCAAGAGTAGAAGCGGGAAAAGTGTATGAAGTAGAATTTGTAACAGAAAACAAAGCATTCTTAAGATTAAGAAATGATGGGAAAAAAATTGAGTGTAATGATAATAGTGACAATGATCACAAAGACGCTATTATAACTACATCCGATGGAACATTCTTTGATCTTGTAAATGGTGGAGAGAATGGTCAACCACAAAAT
>CESM01220343.1_pt1 | contig 10862 bp, 6 predicted proteins | sample 361421 | NCBI WGS metagenome assembly CESM01 (sample SAMEA2622219, study PRJEB7988) | marine metagenome | isolation source: saline water (ENVO:00002010), including | reverse complement strand
CGTATCATTCATGACACGTTATGGCTACGTTGAGCTATCAAACACAGCAAGTTCACTAGGTAACGCAGGCGACTACGTTGGTGAAGTTGCAATGTCAAACATCTCATTCTCATAAGTCTAACTTATAGAATAGGAATACAGAAACAGGGACTTAGGTCCCTGTTTTTTGTTAAATACAGTATCAGCAAAGACTGATTTATGGGGCACCAACCCCGTAGGCTTAGAACGTCAAAGGAGAAAACAAATGGGAAGACCGATTAATAAAAGATTTTTTGGTGTAGCAGGCACAGGACCTACAGCAGCCGGATCGGAAATTAAAGTAAACTTTCATAATGGCTCAGCCGTTAAAGAAGGTTATATTGTAAAGCAACTAGGATCTAAAAAGTTCCGTGTTGAGGAAATTGAAACAGCAGGCACTTTTGATTGCACACTAACTACTGGTAAACTACCAGCAGCTCTAACTTCAGGACAAATGTCAATTTCAGTTTCAGGTAACGATGCAGAAACTTACACAGTATCAAAGATTGCTGGACGTAAAGTTACTATCCTAAAGCCAAGTGCAACAGGATCTAACGCATTAGATGGACTATCTATTGCATATCAAATGGGCTCAGCGGCTTCAGCAGGCGTTGTACGCATGGAAGAAGCAGGCGATGATAACACATTATCTGGTACAGATGATGATGATTTCACAGAAGATGCATAAGACTAGTTAGTTACTTGACTAATCTAAGGGTTACAGTTATAATAAACTGTAACCTTTTTTATTGACATGATTGAATTTGCATTTATACTAGGAAATGGCGTAACACGTTTAGAGGTAATTCCAGAAGATTTACTCAAGCGAGGGCAAGTCTATGGATGTAACAGAATATATCAAGAGTTTGAGCCAAGTGTGCTAGTTAGCACAGATCGTGGCATGTCAGAAGAAATACAAATTAGTGGATATAGCAAACAGCGTCCACACTACACACGCAGTCAGTATGTGTTAGAATATAGCGGTGCCAGAACACTTCCCCTAAGTATACACAATTTTAGTAGTGGCCCTGCTGCATGCGGGCTTGCTTGTTTGTCTGATGCAACACATATTTTTCTTATTGGATTTGATCTTAAAGGTCAGCACAATTTTATAAACAATATATATGCTGGAACACCGCACTATAAAAGCAAAGACAGCAAACCAACATATTGGGGGAGTTGGGAGACACAAATAAAAACGTTACTCTTACAATTTCCAAACAAGCATATAGTACATGTAAATCCACTGCATGAGTTCACTTGCGAAAGTTGGTTGAAGCAAGATAACTTCAGCACTATGTATTTGACAGAGTTCTCACAAGTGATAAATAATCTATAAGCAGGAATTTATACAATGAGTCAAACTAAAAGAATTGGTGGAACATATACAATCGCTGCAAGCGGTGGTACTACTATCGACAGTACATTAACTGTTACTGGCAACTTAACTATTAGTGGTACAACTACAACTGTATCAACTACTAATACTGCAGTTAAAGATAATATCGTTGTTTACAATAGCGGTGAATCAGGTGCAGGTGTCGCTGGAGGCAGTGGAAAATCTGGTATAGAAATTGAACGTGGTAGTGTAGCAAATGCACAATTTGTGTTTGATGAATCTGATGATAAGTTTAAAGTAAGTACAGATGGTGGCAGTAGTTATACTAATTTAATGGTAACAAGTTCTAGTGGTGCTACTGTAGTCGTCGACGACACATCACCACAACTAGGCGGCAACTTAGACATTAATGGATTTAATATTATAAGTGCTAATACAAACCAAGATATCAACATAGATCCTGCAGGTACTGGTAATTTAGTGATTAACAGTGCAATTAGATTAAATGATCAAAGCGCACCAAGTGCAGTTGCTAATGCAACAATGTTGTATGCTGGCACTGCAGGTGGCGGTGGATCAGGAATATATTTTGTAGATGGAACAACTAGTGACGAACTAGTAAGCAAATCAAAAGCCATCGTATATGGATTAATTTTTTAAAGGAACTAACAAATGGCTATCACCCAAACCGCAGTAGGAACAAGCGCAACAACAGTTTTTACATCAGTTAACAACATGGCAACAACTGCATTGTTCTTTATGAACGACAATGCAAGTGCAAGAGACTTAACAATACATGTTGTAAAGAGTGGCGCAAGTGCGGCTGCTACAAATGTTATAGTAAAAGCAATTACAGTAAACGGCGGTGATACTTATGTTGTGAACACAGAAAAACTTGTACTAGCAAACGGTGACACGATACAAGCGTCAGCAACTGCAGCGTCAAGTATATATGCAACGGTAAGTGCGGTGAGTATCTAATGGCTGGATTCGCAAAACAAAGAGACAGCAATGATGGCGGTCGTGCTTTAAAACACAAAGAAGCAGCATTTTCTGTACCGAAAGGCAGCACTGCAAGAAGACCTACAGATGTTAAAGCAGGTGAATTTAGATATAATACCGACAATAACTTGCTTGAATATTTCAATGGAACTGTGTTCAAGTCAGTAAACTTTCAAGGTGTTAGCACAATGACACAGGATAGTTTTACTGGAGATGGATCAACTACAGCATTCACATTGAGTACAAGTGTCACAAGCAATCAAGCACAACGAATTATTGTTGCAGTAGGCAATGTTTTTCAAAATCCAGCAAGTGCATATGCACTTAGTGGTACAACTCTTACATTTACAAGTCCTCCTGCAAATGCAGAAACTATCACTGTAATACACGGCTTAGACAGTAACACTTCAACATAGGATAAATACACTTAACAAACCCTGTCACCTCGGATGTTAGTAGGTGATCGTAGGATAGCGGAGTGTAGGTATGGCTATAAGTCGTATTGGGGGCAAGGCTCTCAAAGCAAATTTAGAACGCGATAGCAATCTAGCGTTTGACACTAACACTCTACTAATAGATTATTCCAACAATCGTGTTGGTATAGGCACAGCAAGTCCAACAACAAGTTTAGATGTAGTCGGTAATGTTAGCATTACTGGTGATATCACTGTGAGTGGAGCGCAAACACTAGATCAAATAAAAATTACTGGAAACAAATTAGAAAGTAATGAAAGCAACGCAAACTTACAGTTAGACGCAAACGGTACAGGCGTTATTGAACTTATCTCTGGACTCAAACTGCCAACAGGCGCAACTGTTACTGCTATACTTGATGAAGATGATTTAAGTAGTAATAGTGCAACTGCATTAGCAACACAACAAAGTATCAAAGCATATGTTGATGGTGGTGCAGGATCAACTGGAATGACTGTTAATTTAGCAACGCCTACAGATGGTAGTTTAACAACAGATTCAATGTTTAAAGGTTTTACTACTGCCACTAAAGTAACTGACGCTATTGACAGCATTAATGAAAGTTTACAAAATGTTCTTAATAATACTGCAGTAAGTAACGTTGCATTTAGCAGTGACATCACAGCGGGCGGCGCAGGTTCAGCAGCAACACTTACTATTACTGCAGACGGCAATCCAAATAGATATACAGTCAACTGGGGTGATGGTACAACTGATAGTAACCTTACAGATAGTACACCTACACATACATATAGCAGTAACACAGGTAGTCCATTTGATGTTAGTGTCACAGCATTTAATGCAAGCGGCAGTGGTGATGGTAGTACAGAAACACTTGTTAAAACAGATTTCATAACAATATTCACAGCAAACCCTGTTGCACAGTTTGACTTGTTTAGAGCAAGTTCGGGCGGTAGTGCATTGACTGGTAATGACTTATACGTCATTGAAGGTCAGAGTTTGTATATGGCAAACACAACTACTAACATGGGAAGTGCTACAGCAAACTGGACTATGAACTGGGGCGATGGAACCAGTGCAGATACTATAGCAAATATTAGTGCAGCAGGCGGTACCAGCGGCGCAAGATTGCAGCATACTTGGGGAAGCAATACAGATAGTGGCACAGGCAGAGATACATTTACACTAACACTAGCAGGACATTCAACAGCAAATCCTGCAATACTTCCTGTAACAGGTACACAACTTGTAAAAGTTTATGATAGTGCAATTGGTGCACCGGATGCATTGAGCACTAAAACATTGCCTAACGTAACAAGCACAGGCACAAGTCCTAAACTTGCACATGGATTTACAGATCGTACTGGCGGCGCAGTACTAGCAGCAGGTGCAGATGTAAATCGTGTAACAAGTGGAACTGCAGTAGCAGGACCTATAACAACGTTTGCTTATAGAGCAGACAGTGGTACACTCACTGCAAATATTAACGGCAGTGCAGATGGAGCAAAAGCATTTTCATCAAGCGACGACAGTGGTACTTACACAAGCCTAATTATTGATAGCGAAAGTGATTACAATTTACTTAACGCAGGCGGTAGTACTATTAGTTTTGCAGACAGTATATATCATCCTGCACTATACACAGGATTCAAAGCGAGAATTAGTAAAGCAGTAAGCGGACTAAGCGTAGGTTTGAACAGCATGCAACTTAGTCATAGCACCACAGGCAATAGCAGTAAAGTAGAATTTGTAAAAGATGATCTTACTGCAGTCCCGGCTGTTAGTGCAGCAGGCACATTAAGTGAAAGCACTGCTGGATCAAAGCGTTTTATATCCGGTATTCCTTATTACAATACTGGTAGTCCAGCACTTACACTAAGTGGTGCTCAGTTTACAAATCTTGTAGGACAAGCATATACAAATCAAAGTAATATTGTAGAAATTGACAGCGACAGTAATCAAGAAGGCACAAGCAGTGCAGCATTTAGCGGGCAAAATTATACCTATGCTAATATTGATGGAAGCACTACAATGCTATCAAGTGGAGTACCAAAAGTGAATACTGGCACAAGCAGTGCATATGCAATTGGTAACTTGGTTATACCTATTACAACAAGCAGTGTACGCACAGTGGATACAGCACATATCCGTGCAAGAAATGTTAACGGTGCAAGCGGGTATACTGATATTGCAGGCAAAATACAGGTGCATACTGCAGCACAAAGTGGTATAAGTGAAATTGCCATTGCAGTAGCAGATGCACTTGGTGCAACCCACGATGATGATGGAAAGCGTATTTTTGATCTAAGTGCAGCAACTACAAACACGCCTGCATACTCAGGAAGTGATAACTTCTACACAAATAGTTTATACACAGAAGCAAGTGATCCTGGCGTAGCAGGCACAAAAGAAGCGACTGTGAGACTTGGTGTAATTAAGCATGATGTAACAAACTACTCAAGTGGTTATTTTCCTGCAGGTCCAAACAGAAGTGGTGACACAGGCACACAGTACTTTACTTTTGCATTCCGTAGAACTAGTGTTGCTAACTTTGATATTAACATAACAAGTTCAGGAGTCACCGGTGTGTTCATAGCAGCACCAGGCACAGGAATTGATAATAGTAGTGGTAATAATGGTTGGCTAGATTGTAGTGCAAGTTATGCAGGCAGTGGACAACCAGGTAGTAACACTGGCAGTGGAGGAAATGGCAGTAATGGATGTGCGTTTACTTCAGGAGATAGAATAGCCGCAAGCACTAGTCTTAGCGGTGGATACACAATGACACTTGGAACAGAGAACATGAGTAATGCTAGAAATAATGTTGTACTAGTTCGTATTGCACTAGCAAGTGGACAAAGTGTGACTGCACTTAGCATAGGAGAGGCTGCGTAATGTCAATTACAGATACCCAAAAAGTTGATTATCTTTGGAAAAAACTAGGCTATGCTGCTACAAAGACAGATACAAATGCAAATAAGAAAGCACCTAACGAAGCAATAGCCAGCCCGTTACAACTTCGTGCTGATAAGATAATGGCACAGGCAAGTAGTATTCCTGCCACACTGCCTGGTAGTAGTGAAGGTGTTGTTACTGTACATCCAACAAGTGCGCCAGTACAAACTACTGCAGACGCTACTGCTACAGCAAACAGAACTTGGAAAACAGGACAGACAGATTGGGTAAGTCCAGAGTTTGGTTCTACTTATCAAGTAAAAGTTTATGTACATACAACCGGTCAGGCTGGCTCAGCAGCCGCTAGTGGTACACAACTAGGTGCTACTGGTAGTGGCAATGATGACGAATGGTTCTTTGATTATCAATCTGGTGTACTACACTTTATTGGTACTAACTTGCCTAATGGAGTGAACTTTTCAGGTAAGAGTATATACGTCTCGGGTGCAAGATACACTGGTACATTTGGTTTAAGTGGCGATATATCAAGTGTAGTTGCTGGTGCAGGCATGACAGGTGGAGGAACCTCAGGTGATGTTACATTAAATGTAATTGGTGGTACTGGCATAACAGCAAATGCAAATGATATTGCTATTGATGCAACCGTTGCAACACTTACCGGATCGCAAACACTAACAAATAAATCAATTGTTGCGTCCCAACTTACAGGCACAATTGCTAATGCAAGACTAGATGCGCAACTTCAAGATATTGCAGGATTAGCAGTTACTAATGGCGGCTTTATTGTTGGTGACGGTTCAAACTTTGTACTTGAGACAGGTGCTACTGTACGCACATCTCTTGGGCTAGGAACAGCCGCTACTACTGCCGCTTCGGACTATGCTACGGCTGCGCAAGGCACAACAGCAGATGCCGCACTACCAAAAACAGGCGGAGCGATGACAGGTGCTATTACAACCAATAGCACATTTGATGGACGTGATGTTGCAACTGATGGCACAAAGTTAGATACCATTGAAACAAATGCAGACGTCACAGATGCAACAAATGTTACTGCCGCAGGCGCACTTATGGACAGCGAAGTTACTAACCTAGCACAAGTAAAAGCGTTTGATAGTAGCGATTATGCAACAGCGGCGCAAGGTACAAAAGCAGATGCTGCACTACCAAAAGCAGGTGGTACTATGTCAGGCGCTATTGCAATGGGTACTGCTAAGATTACTGGTATGGGAGATCCTACTGCTAACCAAGATGCTGCAACAAAAGCATATGTTGATAGCAATGTTTCGAGTGGTTCTACTCTTACAGTTGCGGCTGACAGTGGTTCAAATGACACAGTTACAGTAGGAACTGATACATTAACATTTGAAGGTACAGCAAACGAAATTGCTACTACAGTAAGCAATAATAAAATAAACATTGCTCTTCCTGATGATGTAACAATAGGCGGCGTTCTAACTGTTACTGGTAACTTAACAGTAAACGGAACTACTACAACGTTGTCTACAACAAATAGTTTAGTTGAAGATAGCCTCATTGAACTAAACACAGGCGCAACAAGTAATGCTAATGATTTAGGATTTATTTTTGAAAGAGGTAGCACAGGTAACAATGCTGCCATCATTTGGGATGAAAGCGCAGATAAGTTTGTTGTTGGAACAACTACAGCAACAGGTGCTGCAACAGGAAACTTAACAGTAACAACAGGCACACTTGTAGCCAACATTGAAGGTAACGTAACAGGTGCAGTAACTGGTAATGCTGATACTGCTACGGCTCTCGCTACAGCAAGAAACATTGGTGGTGTAAGTTTTGATGGAACCGCTGCAATTAACTTGCCAGGCGTAAACACAGGCGGTAATCAAGACACTAGTGGTAATGCTGCAACTGCAACAGCACTTGCAACTGCGAGAAATATTGGTGGTGTATCATTTGATGGCACTGCAGCAATTAACCTTCCAGGTGTCAACACAGGTGGTAACCAAGACACTAGTGGTAATGCTGCAACTGCAACTATATTAGCAACTGCAAGAAACATTGGTGGTGTAAGTTTTGATGGTAGTGCTGCAATTAATCTTCCTGGTGTTAATACTGCTGGTAATCAAGACACTAGTGGCACAGCAGCAATTGCAACGACTGTTACAGTTACAGACAATGAGGCTACAAATGAGAATAATGTAATCCTATTTGGTGCTGGTGCAGCAGGCTCTGGTAATATTGGAGTTGAAGCCGACGGTAATATGACTTACAATCCAAGCACTGGTAAGATTACTGCTACTGGATTTGTTGGTGCATTAACAGGTGATGCGTCTGGTAACGCAGGATCCGCAACTGTGCTTGAAACAGCAAGAAACATTGCAGGACAATCATTTGATGGTAGTGCTTCAATTACTATTGCTAGTACTGATTTGAGTAACAGTAGCGCAATAGCGTTACTTACAGCATCACAAACGCTTACAAATAAAAGTTTAACAGATGCAGTTTTAATACCAACTGCTACTACTGCTGGAAAGTTGTTGTTCAAAGAAGGAACAAACAATGGTACTAATGCAGTAACACTTATTGGACCAGCAAGTACAGCAGACGTCACTGTAACACTTCCAGCCGCAACAGATACCCTAGTAGGTAAAGCAACTACAGATACGCTTACTAATAAAAGTATTGACCTAGCAAATAATACGCTGACTGGTAGTGTAGCAGAATTTAACAGTGCGCTTCAAAGTGACAGTTTTGCCACACTTGCAAACAGTGTAACACTTACAAATAAAACATTAACTAGTCCTGTAATAAATGCATTTAGTGGTACAGGAAATGCTAGTGTAGCAGGAAACTTTGCTGTAACTGGTAATAGCAGTAAACTTTCTATTACTAATACTACAACTAGTGATAGTCTTGTGATTACAACTACAGAAGATTCAAGTACAGCAGGACCTGTATTCACTCTTAAGCGTAACAGTAGTAGTCCTGCAGATGCAGACTACATAGGTCAAATAAAGTTTAAAGGTGAAAATGATGCAGACCAGGAAGTCTTGTATGCACAAATAACTGGTAAAATCGGTGATATGACTGATGGCACTGAAGATGGTATTATTGAGATTACACACAAAAAGGCTGGCAGTAATAACATAAGTGCAAGATTTAGTAGCACAAAGTTAATGCTTATTAATGGTACTGGTTTAGAAGTTGCCGGAGCAACAACATTCTCAAGTGATGTTGCAATGAGTTCACAGAAGATTACAGGACTTGCAGATCCTACAAGTAATCAAGAAGCAGCCACTAAAGCATATGTTGATTCACAAGTAAGTGCAACAGACCTTACCCTAGGTATTGCAGCAGATAGCGGTACTGCAAGTACAGTAAGCACCAGTCAAACATTTACAATAAGTGGCACATCTAATGAAATAGAAACAAGTGTAAGTGGTCAGGCTATAACTATTGGACTACCAGATGATGTTACAGTAAGCAGTGATTTAACTGTAACAGGAAACTTAACAGTAAACGGCACAACTACTACACTAGCAACTACTAATAGTACAGTAGAAGACAGCCTCATTGAACTTAATAATGGTGCAACTAGTAACAGTAATGACTTAGGATTTATCTTTGAACGCGGCAGCACAGGCAATAATGCTGCTATTATATGGGATGAAAGTGCAGATAAATTTGTACTTGGTACGACAACTGCAACAGGTGCAAGTACTGGAAACCTAACAGTAGCAACTGGAACATTAGTAGCAAATATTGAAGGTAATGTCACAGGTGCATTAACAGGTAATGCCGATACAGCAACTACTTTAGCAACTGCAAGAGCAATTGGTGGTGTTAACTTTGACGGTTCAGCGGCAATTAACTTGCCAGGTGTTAACGCATCGGGTAATCAGGATACAAGCGGAAACGCGGCAACTGCAACTGCACTTGCAACAGCAAGAAACATTGCTGGTCAATCGTTTGACGGCACTGCAGCAATTACTATTGCAAGTGGAGATTTGAGTAACAGTAGTGCTATAACACTAAACACAGCATCACAGACACTTACAAACAAAACACTTACTACTCCAGTCATTGCACAAATTAGTAACACAGGAACACTTACACTGCCAACTAGTACGGATACACTAGTAGGGCGTGAAACTACAGATGTTCTTACAAATAAAACACTAACCACTCCTACACTTACTACACCAACTGCAAATAACGGAATATTACTTAAAAATGGTGCAACAAGTGCTGGTTTTGCTAAGTTTTTTGAAGATAGTGATAATGGAACAAATGGTGTAACTCTTATTGGTCCTGCTGCAACTGCAGATGTTACCATAACACTTCCAGCAAGTGCTGGCACAGTAGCGTTAACAAGTGATATTGCTAGTGCAGGAATTAGTAGCGGCAACGTCGCTACTTTTGGTTCTGGTGCTGTTGATGATGACTTCTTGCGCATTAACGGAACTGCAATTGAAGGACGCAGTGCAAGTGAAGTACTAAGTGACATAGGTGGTCAAGCCGCACTTACATTTGGAATCGCCAACACAAATGCTGTTAAGATAGACAGTGCTAGTGTTGCTGACGATGAATATGCACGTTTCACAGCAAACGGATTAGAAAGCAGATCAACAGCAGAAGTTCTTTCAGATATCGGCGCACAAGCAAGTTTAACATTTGGCATTAGTAACACAAATGCAGTTAAGGTTGATAGTACAAGTGTAGCAGATGACGAATATGCAAGATTTACTGCTAGTGGATTAGAAAGCAGATCAACAGCAGAAGTTGCTAGTGACATAGGAGCAGCCACACTAACAGGCACTCAAACCCTTACAAATAAAACATTGACTGCACCAACTATTAGTGCAACAAGCACTACTGTTGGCGGTAAGATAAAACTACTTGAAGGAACAGACAACGGAACAAATGGCGTAACTCTTGTTGGCGCCGCAAGCACTGCAGACGTTGATATTATATTTCCTGCAACTGCTGGTACTGTGGCACTTGTTGCTAGTTCATTGCAACTATCAGGCGGAACAATGTCTGGTGCTATTGCAATGGGCACAAGCAAGATTACTGGTATGGGCGACCCAACTGCTAATCAAGATGCCGCAACAAAAGCATATGTTGATTCTCAAGTAAGCAGCGTACCAACTGGCGATATAACAAGCGTGGT
>CESM01030520.1_pt1 | contig 10877 bp, 20 predicted proteins | sample 361421 | NCBI WGS metagenome assembly CESM01 (sample SAMEA2622219, study PRJEB7988) | marine metagenome | isolation source: saline water (ENVO:00002010), including | reverse complement strand
TTTTTTTTTCTAGCCGTGGAACATATTACGGCGATTATACTCATCACGAGTCTCAATCAGCTTGTCAATCCAAGCATCACGTGTTTCTTTATACATGACAGGATGGAAATCATCTACATCCATGACAATGCGTGTTTGATTGATAGGCATACCAGTACGTTCTTCCCACATAACAGCATAGGCTGCAAGCTGCATGAAGTAGTTACCAATATTAGCTTTCTTCTTAGGACGGCGTGAGGTCTTCCAGTCAACGATTGTAGGTACACCATCCCATTCGACTACAGCATCACAGGTACCTGCTAGCTTGAGATGATCTGAGTATAGAGGAACTTCTTGAGCATAGACTTTAGTAACATGCTTGTCTAAGAGAGGCTTTAGATTTTCTAAGGATTGTACAACATGAGGCAAGAAGTTTTCTCTACAATCCTTTTCATTCTGAAGATACTTTTCAATAAGACTGTGAACTGCTGTGCCACGAGCTGCAGCACGGCCACCAATACGATTAGCTTCTTCTTCACCAACACGTTTACGCCACTTAGCAATAGACTCTTCGTTTAGGATAGAAAGTACAGTAGTGACAGAAGGATAAGCATTACCATCAAGGGTAACATATCTCCTACCGTCAGGACTATCCTTTCTATCAAGGCTTTCATATCCCATATCAATCTTTTCATGTAAAAACTCCATGCTATTCCCATTCCATCATTTGTTTTATTGTATCAGAGTTATATTCTACCACATTTCCACTAGAAAGTAAACAAAAACCTGTACCTGTTCTCTCAATAATTGCATTTCTTCCATCTGCGTTTACTACAACATACATGACAGACGGGATAGTAGAGCCATCATCTGTCCATGAGTTTCCTCCTAATGCAACTAGAGGATATATTTCTTCTTCTTCCCATAGCGGTATAAGAGAATCAAGATTATTTGAGCAATGCACAGGCTTGGCGAATATCTGTGCATCTGCTCGCGGCGCAAAAAATATAAATGCAACCATCAAGATCCAAAATGCAAAAAATGCGTATGCTGCTTTTTTCATTACTTTAATCCCATCATTTCTTTTGTCATGATATAGTCTCTTACTATACCAGATCTGACAATATCGTCCCATCCAAATTGTACTAAAGAAAAGTCTTTCATTCTCTCAATAATATTTAAGAACTTGGATAGTCCATTTCTTTCACCTTCGTGGTGAAAATCGGATTGTAGATAATCGCCACAGAAAATCATTTTACAATTTTCTCCAGCTCTAGTCATGACGGAATCCAATTCGTGAAAATTTAGATTTTGCATTTCATCTACAATAATAATAGCACGATCAAACGTCTTACCTCGAACAAACGATGTTGTTTCGAATTGTACAAAATGTGAATTGACAAGCTTGTTATAAGCTGCTTTATCTTGCATCAACTCTTCACAGATAGACTTGTATGGTGCTTCGAATACAGAAGTCTTTTCTTCCAACTTCCCTGGAAGAAATCCAACCTCTCTTACAGATACTACAGATCTCATGATAATAACTTTATCATATGATGTAGATCTTTCCAGCGCTGCTTCAAGCGCAAGGTATAAGGCAATAAACGTTTTACCTGTGCCAGCTGAACCTGCTAATATAAGATTCTCTCCTTCATCCCATAGATCAAAAGCTTTCTTTTGATTTACAGTAATAGGGTCGAATTCTAGAAGATCTTCATGTCTTACTTTAGAACTTGTCACGTGTGTACCTTGCTATCTTTTCCTGCAGCCTTATCAATTCTCTTCAAATGGTCTCTCCAATCGCTGCTTGTCTTAGAGAGTGTACTGCCTGATTGAGTCACCATTGCTGGAAATTTCAAGACTTGTTTTGCATTTGGTGTCTCATCAAGAATAACCTGTAGCTGTTCATAAGAACACATTACATCCCATTCTTCTTGAGTCTTTATATCTTTTAAAGTATACTTAGGCATGCATAAACCATTCTGGTTGTTCGCGTTTGGTCCATACCATTTTAAAACGAGCCTGTTTAGTTTGGTAGAATGCACGATAAGCTTTGACTGGATCTTTAAGTGCAATGCATTCTGGATTTGATTTCATGGCTAGCTTGAATGGTGTCATTGGTCCTTCGGGTATATTACGCGGTGGTGATTGTAGCGGCCATAACAATTCTCGTTGTGTCTTATGAGTTTTGTATGGTTCTTTCTCTGTGCTATACCTATATGTATACTCGTCACAAAGTGCTTTCATATGTTCCCAGTGCCACCGATAGTTGGAAGTAGACTCCATAGTCCATACAGTACATGGATGACCAGTATGTACAGCCTTGTAGTATAGCATCTCGGCTTCGAGATCATCGGCACCGAGATATAGATCCCAGTACTTGACCATAGTCTTACCAGACTTTGATGGACGTTTAGTTAGTTGACCGTCAAGCATGCGGTGGGCGGTTGATAGCATTTGACCAGATTCGACAATCATTTTAGGTACATGCTTGTCGCATTGCATTTGCGCAGCTTCGACTGGATCGAGTGATAGTACAAATAGATTCATAGTAAAAAACCCTTGAAATTTAGCATTAGATATATTATACCAAATTTCAAGGGAAATGTACACCGTTTTTTTTATTAATATGTGACTTCAGCAATCCTCCTATCTAAAAACGCTCGTTTCTGTAGAACTTTCTTCATTCTATCGATCAACCCCTTTTTCTTGAGTTTCTCTGCATATGTTTCGAGTTCCATTGAATCTTGTTTGAGTCTTTCGAGCTGAATCGCTGTCATTTATATTCTCCGGTTAAGGGTTGTCTTGTAATAGCCCCGGAAATGCTTCCTCTACGACTTTACGAGTAAGACCTTTAAGGGGCTCCTTGTTTATCATAGATATAACCAGCAGTGCATCTTCAGGCGCGACTGCTTCAATCAAACCGACGAAAATACTTTCTCGCTTATAGGAAGGTAGCTCTGCGCCAGGACCTCCTTCGACAAAGTATTTGAAATCTACATTTCTTTTTAAGAGATTTGACGGAGCATTGTGCTGTCCATCGTTTGGAGTGTAAGGTGGCTTTCCCTTCGGCAGGTTCCACTTTACTTTCGAATCGTATGTACCTCTCAAAATATCTTTAAGAGCCCATGATTCGTTTTTCTTAAGAATTTCTATTTTATCTTTTTTTGACTTTGCTTTTTCAGCTTGGCCAATAACTTCATGTACCATTAGTGTTGCCATCATCACCTCTATTTTTATTTATAATTTCAAGTGTTTTGAATGTATCTTGCAACCGATAAATTCATTATAGTATTCATCACTCAGGAGGACATCACATTGAAACTGAATTTTTGCTTCATAGTACGACATAGATCCCTTAGACTTGCAAAGGTGTAAGATTTCTCTGGAATAGTTTTCTCTTCCTTTGTCTTCGACAAGTTGTTGCACTTCCTTGCTGGATCCGTAATAGTCTCTCCAGTCGGATTCAACTCTCGTTCGTACTCTTCTATTTCTTTTTGAATTCTTTGGTAATGTCTTAGGCCGCCAGAAGTTCTTTTTACCGATATACTTCTTACCTGTATCCAGCTCTGTGATGAGATAAACGAAGCCCTGATATTCATCGGGGGCTTCGTCAAAAGGTTTGTTTTCATATGTCCACATACGAATATTTATTCATCATATTCGTCCTTAATCCAATCTTCTTCTCGTGTAGCCTCAGCAATACATCGCCTACCACACATCGGACAAAATTCTGGAGAATCATCAGCTGTAATGTAAGTTGTTTCCTCACACTCTTCGCATTCGATCTTAAACTCCATTATGCTACCTTGTCCCAGCCCCAGTCACCTTCCATACCGTTGACTGAATATTCGGTTACACGCTTCTCAAAGAAGTTATCATGAGATGCACCATTGAGTACCCAATCCAACCAAGGCAGTGGATTATCCTTTTGCTTAAAGATAGGTTTCATTCCTAGTTGCAACAACCGGCGATCCGCAATGTGACGAATATAGTCACGAACTTCTTGTTTATGCAGGCCTTGCATTTCTTCACTGCCATTATAAGCTAGCTTAATAAATGCATCTTCAAGCTTTACTGCATTCTTCGCCATCTCATAGATCTTAGACTTAAGCTCATCATTGACAATCCGTGGATGCTCATCGCAGAACTCGCGGAAGAGTTTAGCAATGCCTTGTACGTGCATTGACTCATCGCGAATAGACCATTCTACGATTGTACCCATACCCTTCATCTTACCGAACCGCTGGAAGTTAAGCAGCATTACGAACGATGAAAAGAGTGACATACCTTCATTAAACACCGACTGTGCTTTGATAAGTGCCAATCCTTGTAGAGTATTTGGATTGCCTTCGGACATAAACTCGATCTTATCTGCCATCTCCGAATACTCAAGGAATGCATGAAACTCTTCATCTGGCAAACCAAGTGTATCGTTCAATAGAGCATATGCCCTCTGATGGATTGCCTCTCTGTTAGCAAACGAACCAAGCATATTACGTACTTCATTGTTCTTAAACTTAGGAATCAATAGTTCGTAATAGTTTTCTCCAACTTGAACGTCTGACTGAGTAAACAACCTAAGAACTTGAGTAATAAATTCTTTTTCGTCTTCAGTTAGTTTTGTTCTCCAATCCTGAATATCTTCCGATAGCTCGGCTTCATCTTCTACCCAGTGGATTTCTTCGTGTTTCTTTGTTAACTCTACCGCCCATGGATAGAGAAAAGGTTTGTATGTTTTTGATGCTTCTAGTAATCCCATGTTATCCCTCGCATGCTCGGCATTCATCGCCTTCTTGAATTGTTAATGGTGAATTAAGATAAGCCATCAGCTCATCATAACCACCGACGTATTGTCCTTCGATATAAATTTGTGGTACAGTCTTGACTTTTCTGCCTGTAACTTCTGCAGCAGTTTTACCAATATCATCTAGATTGATAAAGTCAAACTCAATACCACGTAGTGATAGTTCTTCTTTTGATTTAGCACAGTATGGACATGTGTCTCTACCGTACACAATAGAACGAGTATCTTCTTGTAAAACATGACGTTCTACTTTATCGGATACTGTTTCAGCTCTTTGTTTTGACTCGGTACGAAGATAGTATAGACCTTTTAGCCCATCTCTCCAAGCTTTGATATGCACGCTATTGACATATGATTTTTCTGCTCCAGACGGGAAGAAGAGGTTGACTGATTGTCCTTGGCAGATATATTTTTGTCTGTCTGCTGCGTGTGTGACAACCCAGTTTTGGTCGAGCTCTTGTGCAGTTTTGAACACCGCCTTTTCCTGTTCTGTAAGCTCCGGTAAATGTTGTACAGAGCCTTTCTTTGTGATGATAGACGTCCATATACTTTCATTGTTTATACCATGCCTTTCAAGTGCTTCTTCCAAATACTTGTTCTTTACGAGGAATGACCCCGCGCGCGTACGGTGTGTATATGCATTTGCTTTGAGTGGTTCAATAGACGGTGATGTTGAAAGAATAATACCAGAACTTGCATTAGGTGCAATTGCAAGCAAATGAGAATTTCTCTCGCCTGAACCTTCACCGTCTAGATATTCACCTCTTGTCTTTGCCAAAGCTCTAGATTGTTTGACAGCACGATCTTTAATAGTGGCGAATACAACCTCATTGATTTCACGTGCAAGATCTGATTCCCATGCTACACCTTGAGATTGCAACAGCGAATGGAATCCCATAGCGCCAAGACCAATAGATCTTTCTCTTGCTGCTGAATAACGAGCTCTTGAAATAGCATCGGGTGCATTCCAGATAAAATATTCGAGAACATTATCAAGCATAGTGATAAGATCCTCAATGATATTCGTATCCTTCCACTCTTCGTATAGCTCAAGATTTAGAGACGACAAACAACAAACAGCTGTACGATCATCATTAGTAGGAAGATGGATTTCATTACACAGATTTGATCCGTGAATCTTTAGCCCTTGATCCTTTAGAGGCTGCGGCAGATATTCATTTGCTGTATCAATAAAATTGAGATATGGCTCGCCTGTACGAAAACGTACTTCAAGAATTCTTTCCCATAGTTTACGAGCATTAACTGTCTCTGCCACTTCACCGTTTGCTGGATCTTTAAGATCCCATTCTGTGTTATTAGTAACAGCTTCCATAAAGTCATTGGTAATGTTCAAAGCATTATGCAAGTTAAGTGCTTTTCTTTGTACATCGCCAGTAGGAATACGCATGTTCAAGAACTCAACAATGTCTGGATGCGAAATATCCATATACGCAGCATAAGAACCTTTACGAGTTTTACCTTGACGATACGCAATCATATCAGCATCAACGGTATGTAGAAACGGAATAGGACCCGGAGCTTTATCAGATACTGTACGTACATCTGACCAATGGCCACCTACACCACCACCAAACACAGATAGCCATCGAAGTTCAGAGGTATGAGAAATCAAACCTTCTAAAGAATCAGGAACATATGTAAGAAAACACGAAATAGGCAGACCCTTGTCTGGCTGTGATTTACTTGGTGCATTTGATAATACTGGAGAAGCAAACATAAACCATTTGTTTGAAACGTAATCATATAAACGTTGTGCAAGATCCCAGTCGGTCTCGCCTTCGTATGTGGCCCAAGCTTCTGCAGCTCGAGCATATCCGTGCTGTGGTGATTTCTCATCATCACGGAGATAAAAATCTTTGAGCATGCCTACAGAGTAATTAGTAAGTAGCTCATCTTTCTTAAGATTGAGTGTAATAGCCATTGCAGCCCCTAACAGAGGTTGTTGTGATAAAATTTATTTGATGGTAGTATTATATATCATTTAGCGAAGAATGTACATCCGCTAAATGACATTTTTATAGAAAATATTTTTGAATCATTTCAAGTTGATCGTCGTATTCAGCCATAGCTTTTAGTTCGATCTCAATTGCTTCAATGATATCTGAGTGCTCACCGATGCCAGCTGGATTTGCAAGATACACTTCAATGTTTGCAATACGTTTATCTATGTGGCCTTCTGCATGCTTGCGCGCAGCTGTAAGTAGTAAGTCTCTCATTTGTTCTTTTTGCATTATTTCTTCCTTGCCTTGTCAATAGCTCTTGAACCAAACCAGAATGAAATGATTGCAGCAAAGATTGCCTTTGTATCTTCATCCCACAATAACTGAATTGCTTCAGAAAAATCGGTTCCTTTTTCAAGTGCTTCCATTAAAAGAGTAATTTCAATTGTAGCGAATAGCCCAAAGAAAGCATAGGTAATCACAGGTCTTACAGATCTTTGCAATCCAGAGATAAACCCTGTTCCTTTGTTAATACTTATATCATGTTGAATCAGACGATCGTGCTCTTTGTCTGCACCCATCTGTTCGTATACTTTAATTTCGTGATCATAGCCTTGAGCTCTCAGCTCGGCCATTGTCTTCATCTTCTCGATTTCATGCTTCTTATCTGCTTTGTCCTTAAACGAATCTGTAATCGCAGGTACAGCAGATGAGGCGAAACCAATCAATGATCCTAATATCGAAAGCATCAATTTGTCTCCATTTCTTCTGAGTATTTTCTAAAGCGTTTTAACAGCATAGGGACTTGACTCTTTTTTCTTCTACGATCTGTGACATTGATCGATTTAATACGAGGTCCCATTGCGGTATTAGCTGGATTAGGAATATTAGCCGTTGTCGTATCTTCGGTCTTACCTTGAGCTGATCTAATTGCATCAGGTGTTGGTGCACCCTTTTCGCCTTTCTTGCGCATCTTCTTTCCAGCGCGGCGTTTAGCCCAGATATTAGCCCACAGTCCTTCTGATTGTTTCTTCATTTGTAAATCTCGCTAGCTGTTACATATATTGTCTGATTTGTTTTTAGATGTACTGCTTCATATACATCTATACCAAATATGTTTCCAATAGGAAATGCTTCTTCATTGAATTTAATCTGGTCTTTTGGCATAACAATTTCTTCAAATGTAGAGTTTAAAATCTTAGGTTCTTTCACTCTATAAACGCCGGGTGACATTTGGCTGTTCTCAAGAACAAACCATTTGTTTTCTTCATTTAAAAAATCCAGCGTGTCAATATCTACTTTCCGCATGATCTGTTCAACGTTACAGTCGGATAGTTCGTATTTTTCTTTAATGAGATACAAAGCTGCGGCGAACGATCCAAGTTTAGATCCTCCACCAGGGATTTTACTGAGCAGGCGTTTAACGTTAGCAGCGAGGCGAATAAAAGGAGTGTAAGAAGACTTCTTCTCGCTGGTGTCAAGCTTAACAGATTTGATACGCTTTCCATCTTTATCGATAACGCCTTCTTTGTAGGCGTCCCAGTTTTCCCATTTCATGACAAGCATACGTATGAACCGAAACGTATAAGCTAGATCTGCTGCTCTTTTAATTACACCCATTAGATTTTCCTTAGCGCATTAATTACTTCTTGGTTCATCGCTATTCCAGTATACTGATCGTCTTTAATGTATTTCAAATAAACTAAAAAGGGTTTAATGATTGGCCAGTGTTTATCAGCTAACTTTATATCCAATATACTCAGGGCGGCTTCTATTCCAAAAGAATTAAATACTACAATCGTATGATTGAGAATCAATCTTTCAGCAAGCTCGCCCTGATCTATATAACGATTAAGCAATCGCTTAATATACTTAAACCTTTTCAAATCCTCATAGAATTCTTCTATATCCGAGAATTGAGGATTGCGATAATGTTTAGCGGCATAGAGAAATAGATTCTCTTCAGTAAGTTCATTGAATATCATCATATAGTTATATATTCAACTAATCAAACATTACTGCTTCAAGTTCTTCTATCAACGCTTGCTTATTTTGACGTCTATCTAATTCAATACCGAATTCACGACCAAGTTCTTCAAGTTCTACTTTACTCATGCCATGAAGATCTTCTGGTGTCCAATACTCGTCTTCTTCAGTATCAGCTACCGGCTCTGGCATAGCTTCAATCAAAACTTCTTTTACTGATGGAACACCGTGGAACTCATCAATCTGATCTTGAGTATGTCTGCCAGATACCAGAAGTTCATTTGTATTTGGATCTTTCCAACCGTTGATAGCAGGAACAGCTCCGCTACACCATCCTGGGGGTTTAATCGCCATTAACTTCTTCCTTTTCATACATAGAAGCATATGCTTCTTTTACTTTATTAATAACTTTCTTATCACCATTATTAGTCGCATCACCGCTGTTACGAGCTTTTGCCTTTGGTCCAGCACGTCCAGCCTTAGCTGCATCATCATGGCCTTCTTCATCGTCAAAGCCAGCATCAGTTGGCTTACCATGAGCATCCATCATTTTCTTATTGCTGTTACCGCGAATTGGATCCTCAGCCTTTTCTGCACCTTTAGTATGTTTCTTATCTTCAAGGACAGCAAGCAGGCTTTCACGAATTTTTGATTCTTTCTTAGGAGCAGGCACAGGCTTAGCACCCATTGCTTTATCTTGAGCTTTGATCTGCTTATCCTTATAGTAACCTTCTTCTTTTTTGTCTTTAGGCTTTTCATCTTGCATTTTTTCAGCTCTATCTTTCATAGCCGGTGTCACTTTCTTTTTGCTCAAAGCCCCAAGCATTTCATTGACTTCAGTATCTTCTTTAGCTTCAACCGCTGAAGCCTTTGCAGTCTTATCGTCAACTTTAGGATTCATTGTAGCATTTTCATCTTTGTCTTTAGATTTTTTCTTCTTACCACGCAGTGCAGCAAAATCTTTTCCATCGATGTCGCCATCTTTGTCATGATCAAGCTTATGCTGATCACCCTTGAGGCCTTCGGATAGAGTGGCCCTATACTCATTAAATGGATTGTTACCAAACATTTGTTTCTCCTATTACATCCACATGTGGGCCACATACGTCCCAACGGCTGCGACTACAGCCGCATATACAACTTTATTTATAAGGTTTACGGTACGTGAATTGTCGTCAACCTTCTTCTCAATAACGTCTAACTTTTCAGAAAAACGGTTCATTCTTTGATACATTTTATCGTGATCGTCTTGCAAACCTGAAATCTTTTCTTCTGCCCGAGCCATGGATACCATAGCATCGGTAAGTTTGTCGAGTTTTTCCTCGATTCTATCTAATCTTGTGTTTGTCTCTGTAGCCATATCTAACAGTTCCATCTACGTCTAGCCGCCTTGCCTCTTTCACCTGTCCAGCCACGTGATCTGGCGCAAAAAGATTTACGCCTCTTCGCAGCTTTACTCCCAGGCTTGAGAGTACTGGGCTTTGCAGTTACAGCAGTTTGCAATTTACTTCCTGGGTTTTCCCTTCGAGCAGCAGCAACACCTTTAGCTGTCATACCAGCACCTTTTTCAGTTGCACGATAATGACCCTTGCCATCTTTACCGGTCAGCTTTTTTTCATCTAGCTTAACAAAGCTCTTAAATGTAATTCTTGACATATCTGTCTGTTCCTTTGTACTTTAACAGATTTATTTCATGAGCACAAAAACATCTTCTTCCGTCGCATACTATTGGCTCACTTGGCAATTCAAAATCATTATCTAATATATTTCCAATCTCTCCACCCATATGGCAGTTACCTCTATACACTGTGCCATCCGGTCTTAAATGCAATCCTTTTAATCCTGCGTAACATGTCCAGTCTTTGAAGTATTGTAAATTGTTCGAACTAATTTCATTTACATGTACATGTTTAGGATCTATTCTTTCTTTCCATCCTGCTTCACCAGCTGACAATCCAATCTTTTCATACCATCGATGGTGCACAACGGTGTTAGGCTTTTTCTTATTCTGTTGCTTATCAAACCAATCTAATTGTTCATCAGTATAATCATAACTTGAAGTGTCATATTCTCTAATCGGTAATATCTTATGTCTTATTTTTCGTAGAGTATATCTTATCTCGTTTGCTTTATAAAATTCTACC
>CESM01008782.1_pt1 | contig 10877 bp, 8 predicted proteins | sample 361421 | NCBI WGS metagenome assembly CESM01 (sample SAMEA2622219, study PRJEB7988) | marine metagenome | isolation source: saline water (ENVO:00002010), including | reverse complement strand
AAACAGGATGAGTTTTAACATAATCATCAGAGTGCTCCATAATAATGACTACTGTTGAACCACTTATTGAGTAGGATGGCTTTTGAAATGGCTTGCTCTTAACACCTCTTGTCACCATAAGACGAGCATGAGCTTTATCAGACATATTGTTTGCAGATTTAGTTTTATTCAAAGCATCTTTTAATTCATTAATTGATAATCCTATTTCTAGGTCAATAGCTTTGGCACCCTCCAACAACCTCTCTAGGTGTTCGTTTAAAAATAACCAATTATTTTTAACAAGTCTAAGACCTTCCCAGACACCATCTCCCATCATGAATCCACTATCAAAGACAGAAATTTTGGCATCATCTCTATGCAATAATTCGCCATCAACGTAAATCATCACATTTTCATTTTTTTTAATATGTAAGTTTAGATCTTCAGTCATTAATTGCCTCTATATCCCGGTCCAAATAAAACCCTCCCAGGTCTATTTCCATTGTGATTGCCGTTTTCAACAACAATTATTCCATTAACCAATACAAAATTAACACCTACTGCATATTGATGAGGGTCCTCAAATGTTGCTTTATCAATTATATTATTTGAATCAAATATTGTAAGATCAGCATAATAACCTTCTTTTATTAGTCCTCTTTCTTTAATAGAGAGAATTGAAGCAGGTAAACTAGTCATCTTCCTAACAGCTTCCTCTAGACTTAAAATATTTCTTTCTCTAACATAGCGGCCTAATACACGTGCAAAAGTTCCATAAGTTCTAGGATGTGGAGCCCCTTCATTAAATACAGTTAATGGACCATCAGAGGCTATTGAAGTCATTGGATGCTTCATTATTAGATCAACATCATCCGAATTAATTGCGTGATACACAGCCGATGCACCTCCACCTTTAATTATTTCAAAAACAATTAAAGCCGCATTATAAGGCGTTGGCTCAAGCCCCTGCTCTATGCAAAGATCAGCTAGATTTTTGCCTTCCATAGAAGCGTTCCAAGAATTCTTTGATATAAATATATTTTTAGGATGACCACCACCCCTATCAAATAAAATTCTATCTATAATTCCATCAATCAATAATTGTCGTGTATCTGGATCATCTATACGCTGCAATAATGCTTCTCTACCACCAGCTTGTGCCCATTGCGGTATTAAAGCCCTTATAGAAGTCTGAGAGGCTGTATATGGATACTGATCAATGCTTACTTTTATTCCTTTTTCTATTGCTTCATCTACTAATTGTAGGGTTTTAGTTGAAAGGCCCCAATTACCTTTACCAATTATTTTGTGATGAGTAATTTGAACAGGTATATTTGCCTTAACCCCGATATTAATAGTTTCATGAACTGATTTAATTATTTCTGAAGCTTCTTCTCTCATATGAGATATATAAATCCCACCATATTTAGAGGCTTCTTTCGATAATTCTATAACCTCATTGGTAGAGGAGAAACTGCCTGGCACATAGAACAGGCCAGTTGAAATACCTAAAGCTCCATCCTCCATAGCTTCAGCAACCATCTCTTTCATTAAAGATAATTCATCAGATGTAGGGTTACGGTTCTCTGTTCCCATAACTATTTTACGAACAGTTCCTTGACCAACAAATACTGACCAATTTGGAGTAATTTTTGTATCGCTAATTTTTCGATAATGCTCATCAATTGGAAATGGTGAAGTGCCATCATTACCCTCAGTAAGTGTTGTAACACCTTGCAAGATTGAACTATCTGCGGTGGGAACATCATAGATACCTCTTACAGCATGTGTATGAGAGTCAATAAAACCAGGAGTTATAATCAAATTAAATGCATCAATTACATCTTTTGAAGACGAAGATGACAAATCTCCTATTTTGATAATACGATCATCTATTATTCCTATATCAGCTTTATAAGAAATTGATCCAGAACCATCAATAATTGTTCCGTTGATAATCAAGAGATCATAGTCAAACTTAGCACATGAAAATAAAAAGATAGCGGCAATAAATATTGATCCAAGATTTATTTTCATAAAATAATTATAACCTTTGATAAAAAAAACCCGCAAAAGCGGGTTTTTTAAATATTTTTGTTATGAATTAATTAATTCTTTTTATCTTTGAATGTTGAACTTGAAGCTCGCCATCAAGATGCAATGTTGCGTCTACTCGAACATCATTCTCGTCATTAAAAGTCCACCCCATAGTTTTAACAAAATTATGGTGTTCAGGATGATACCCGGGCCTTGGATCTGATTTTAATTGAATTGAATTTTTATCCATTGAAGCCACCGTAAACATTGGCTCAGTTCCAAGAGCGCAATAATGCTTTATTACTAATTTTCCATCCTTATCTGAGTATGTTGTAAACATTTCAACACCATCCTCAATTAATGTTTCAACTATTGAATTGCCATTTGAAACAAGGCGAAACTTAGAATAAGTATCAACAACAGCTCCTGATTGTTGATACAGCTTGCCCTTCCACTCACCAAGCATTCTTTTCATTTGAGTGAAAGCAGCACTATGCTCGACTTCACCCATACTGACATCACCAATGTAAGTTTCTTCTGCGTTTGTATTGGTTGATATAGTTGATATCAACAGTGATAAAAATAATGTATTTATAAATTTCATAATTCACTCCTTAATTATGTATTCTAACTTAGTTAAATCGGCAGCGTCTATTGGGAAGATTTTTCTAAGATATGAATACCACAAGCACTTCCCAAGCCAATAACATGGGCGAGACCAATATTAGGATTTTGAATCTGTCTTTGTCCTGCTTCTCCCCGCAATTGAGTACAAATTTCATATAAATTAGCTACTCCTGTTGCACCTGTTGGATGACCTTTGGCCAGGAGTCCTCCAGATAAATTAACAGGCAATTTGCCATTAATTTCAAAATAACCATCATCAACAAACATACCTGCTTCTTCATCCTTACATAAACCTAAATTGCCATAATGGAGCATTTCAGCTGAAGCAAAACAATCATGCAGTTCAACCAAATCAAGATCTTCTGGCCCTATTCCTGCCATTTCATATGCTTGTTTGGCTGCATTTCTTGTAAGAGTATTTATATTAGGCATAGCAAGATTTCTCTCCTCATATGGATCGCTAGTTAAAATAGAAGCTTTCACTTTAACTGAACGTTTCATACCAAGTTCTTTTGCTTTTTTTTCGGATACAAGAACAGCAGCGGCTGATCCGTCTACATTGGCAGAACACATTAATTTTGTATTGGGATATGCGATCATTTCAGATGCCATTACCTCTTCTAAAGGTGTTTCAATCTGGTATCGTGATTTTGGATTCATTGTTGAATGATGATGATTCTTGACTGAGATTTTGGCAAATTGTTCGAAGGTAGTACCATAATTTCTTGAATGCTCCATTCCTGCTTCAGCAAAAATTGCAGGCATTGTTTGCGAACCAACTAAACCCTCAAGAGGAATACCTATTTCCTCTGAATCACCACCAAGGAGTCCTGTGCCCATTTTTTCAACACCTGATACAAGAACAATGTCGTATAAACCTGCTTTAATTGCCATCCACCCCTCTCTAAATGCGGTTGCACCTGTAGCACAAGCATTTGTGCAATTAACTATGGGAATACCTGTTTGCCCAACCAGTTGTAGTGTTTTTTGTCCAATCATTCTGTTTACCTCTTTTATATTGCCGCAATAAAAAGCTTCGATCTGACCCATATTAAGATTTGCATCCCTAAGTGCTAGTAAAATTGATTCTGCAGCCAACTCTGGAACTGTGAGGTTTGGAAATCGACCAAATTTAATCATGTCGATACCTTGTATATAAACATTTTTACTCATATTAATCACCAACTGCTTTAGGGTATTTGTTAACAACTTCAATATTTTTTCCATAAAACTCATTAAAATATTGCTCTTTTAAAAGTTTGGTCTTTTCAATGTTTGATTCTTTGACAACATCGTAGCCTTTGATGTGATCTGGCAATGAAGCAATTTTTACTGCAGCATCATAATTTTCAACACTAATAGCTGTTGCTAGCTCTAAAAGCATTGATTGGTATTCTAAAATAAGACTTCTTTCAATTTTTCTATGAGTCGACATGCCAAATAAATCGAAAGGAGTTCCTCTTAAAAACTTGAAATGCTTTATCAACGAAAATAAATGATAAGTATATGAAGGGAGTTTACGTTTAGGATATCTACCTGTTAATTTATCTCGGCCACCAAATACTGGAGGAGCTAGTGAATATTCAATTTTATAATTACCTTCTAATTTGTCTTCGATATATTTTTTTATCTCATGTCCAGTATGCAGTCTTGCAACCTCATACTCATCCTTATACGCCATGAGTTTAAAATAAAATTTAGCTGCAGCAACCGAAAGATCATCGCGATCATTAGATATTGATTCATCGACCTTAATAATCTTTTCAATTAAAGATTTGTACTTATCGGCATATTTAATATCTTGATAATCTATTAAAAATTTATATCTGTCTTCAATGATTGAATTTAGAGATTCAGCTGCTTCTGAAGTTCTATTTTTTGTAGAAGTTATTGATTCAAGTTTTTTAATGTCTATAGCTGCAAGTCTCCCCCAATAGATACTTTGTTTGTTCATATCTATGGAGACTCCATTCAATTCAATGGCTCTTTCAATAGCTGCTATAGAGATTGGAAAAAGGCCTTTCTGAATTGCATAACCAACTAGAAATAGATTTGCAGCAATCGAATTTCCCATCAGTGATGTTGCAAACTTAGTCGCATTTACTATGTGCAGAAGCTCTGGCGATACAAGTTCCTTTAAACCTTTGATCATTCTTGCAGAGGATAAATCAAGATCAGGATTGCTTGCAAAATTACTGGTCGGCGCCACATGACTATTGATAACCATATTTGTATGATTTTTATTAATCTTAGATATAGGCTCTATGCCAGTAGTAACAACTATGTCACATCCTATGATTAAGTCAGCTGAACCACTAGCTATTCTTGTGGAATGAAGATCAGATGGAGAATTAGAAACCCTTAAATGACTTGTTACGGGTCCATTTCTTTGGGCTAAACCAGCGACATCTAATGTAGATGCGCCTTTATTTTCTAAATGAGCAGCTGTTCCAATGATTGCTCCAAGAGTGATAACACCGGAACCACCTATTCCGGTTAATAGGATATTAAATGGCTTGTTTAATTCATGAACAGCTGGAGTAGGCAAGCTTTCATTCAAATATTTTGAATCAGTGTTTAAATGCTCCTGATTTCCTTTTTTCTTAAGAGATCCACCCGTGACTGTTAAAAAGCTAGGACAATAACCTTTTGTACAAGAGTAATCTTTATTGCAAGCTGATTGGTTAATTTCTCTTTTTCTTCCATATTTTGATTCATGAGGCTCGATGGCAATGCAATTAGATTGTGATCCGCAATCACCACACCCCTCGCATACTAATGGATTTATAAAAATTCTTTTATCTGGTTCTTCAGCAAGACCACGTTTTCTTCTTCTTCTTAGTTCAGTTGCACAATATTGATCATACAAAATAACAGTCACACCTTTGATGTCTCTTAGTTCTCTCTGAACTTTATCTAGATCATCTCTTTGGTATATTTTGACGCCTGGTGCAAATGAACTATTAGAAGGATATTTTTCAGGATAGTCAGTCATTACAACTACTTTTTTTGCGCCTTCCGAGTGTACTTGCCAACTAAGATTATCAACTTGTACTTTTCCACTAATCTCTTGGCCGCCTGTCATTGCAATAGCATCATTTACTAAAATTTTGAATGTAATATTTGCCTTAGAGGCAATTGCAGCTCTTAGTGCTAAAATCCCTGAGTGGTAATAGGTTCCATCTCCAAGATTTTGAAAAATATGATTTGTTTCAGTGAAAGGAGCTATACCAGTCCACATAACGCCCTCACCACCCATTTGACCTAGATTATATGTTTTTCTTTCAGGCATAAAAGTAGCCATTCCATGACAGCCAATACCCCCAAATGCAAAACTATCTTCAGGTACTTTTGTAGACGTATTATGAGGACAACCAGCACAGAAACTAGGCAATCTAAATAAATCAGATACAGGAGCGGAATTAATACTAGCAAGAAGAGTTTTTATTCCATTAACTTTTGAATCAAGGTCTACATCTAAAGAAAGACCTTTTATTCTATTTGCAATAATTAATGCTATTTGACTTGGAGATAATTCGCCTTCAGATGGAACTAGGTCATTACCAAATTCATCTTTTTTTCCAATGATCAACGGTCTATCTTTATCATTAAATAAATATTTCATTAATTGATCTTCAACAATTGACCTTTTTTCTTCTACTACAAGAACCTCTTCATTTCCAAGGACAAAATTACGTATATTATCTGGTTCAAGTGGCCATACCATTCCTACCTTATATAAAGAAATGCCTATTTTTGAGCATAAATTTTCATCTAACCCCAGCTCATCAAGAGACTGTCTTACATCCAAATAAGCCTTTCCAGTTGTTACAATTGCCAGTTTTTTATGGCCCTGGAAAATTACTTTATCTATGGAATTTACCTTTGCAAAGGCTTGAGCTGCTGGCAATCTTTGTTTGTATAATCTTGATTCAGACATTGCAGGCATGTAGCCCCATTGCAGATGTAAATCCTCTTCATCTATAGATCTTTCAGGTAAAACAGGCTTAAACCTACTCAAACTAATATCAACAGAAGCAGCACTTTCAACTGTATCTGTTATACATTTCATACCTATCCAACAACCTGAATAGCGAGACATCGCAATTCCCATTAAACCAAAATCTATATAGTCTTGAACAGTTGCAGGATTTAAAATCGGCATCCCAAAGTGTATAAAGGCATGATCACTTTGATGAGCGGTAGTTGAAGATTTTGCTGCGTGATCATCTCCAGCTAATGCCAAGACTCCTCCGTATTTAGATGATCCAGCATAATTACCATGTTTTAATGCATCTCCAGATCTATCTACACCTGGGCCTTTTCCAAACCAAAGACCAAATACACCATCATACTTTGGATTATCAACTAGAGTTGTTTGTTGGCTTCCATGAAGAGCGGTAGCAGCTAGATCTTCATTAATTCCAGGCTGAAAAACAATTTCTTTATCCTTAAGAAAATTTGATGCTTGATGTAAAGCATGATCATAGCCGCCGAGTGGTGAACCAGGATAGCCAGAAATAAAGCCTGCCGTGTTTAATCCATTTAACTCATCAATCTTCTTTTGAATTAGTGGAAGCTTAACTAGGGCCTGAGTACCTGATATAAACACCCTTCCCTCATCATGAAGATATTTATCATCAAGTGTATAATCAAGATCAACCTTAGACATTATTATGTATTCATTAACTCGATTATATTGCCATCAGGATCAGTTATGAGGGCAACAGTGACACCAGGCCTGACAATGGTTCCTGAATTAAGGATGTTAATATCATGTTGTTCACAGGCATCTAAGATTTCGTCAAGATTGCTAAGATTTATCGTTATATAACGAATGCCATTAGATGTAGAAAAATCTCCAGTTGGATTGATATTTAATGGATTATTTTCAAGGACAAGCATTTTGATATAGCCTGCACCGTAGTTTAATTTATTTACAACACCAATTCCTGGAAATGGAATTTCAATTTCTTTTTCAAAACCTAATACATTTTGATAAAAATCAAGCATCTCCTGATCATTTGTAGTGACCATGCCAATATCAATTGTTTCAGAGGTAAAATTAATTTTTACCGTCATTAGTCTTCTCTTCAAGATCTGAACTTACTTCAGCTATAGAATCCATTATTCCATGGTGACCCCAAATATCCCCTTCAACAAATTGTTTTGGAATCCACTTATCATCATCATGAATATTGACTGTTTCAGCGCCTATTTCAATATCCCATCCATTAGGTCCTTTTATATAAACACTAGTAGTTAAATCATTGATATGTTTTCCAAGTGTAGAGCTAATTTCAACTCCGGCAGCATTAATTCTATCCAAGGCTCTGCCAACACTATCTATTGAATCAACTTGAAACATAATGTGATGCATTCCATTTGCATCTCCAAATTTAGACAAAGCCATGCTGTGATGTCTAGGATTGCATCGCATAAACCATGCACCGTCACCACCATCGAAGCTTATATAATCAGTGAGTTTGAAACCAAGAATTTTTGTATAAAAATCATAAGTTTGCTCCCTATTCGATGCCAAAATCATTAAATGACCTAATCCTAAATGGCTAGCAACAAAGGTTTGATCTGGAACAGGAGATAGAAACTTATAATCTAAAGTTGGCTCATAATATATTTCAACTGGATTGCCTGAAGGGTCGCTAAATTTAATTAAGCCACCTACCCCTCTCGACTTTGCGTCAATCTCAGAGCCGTCAATAACATCAATTTTATTTTCCAGAAGATGATTTTTTGCTTCTTCAAGCTTAGTAACATTATCAACTTCAAAGCCAATATATAAAATGCCGTGATTATTTTCATTTGGATGGATGCCTATTCGCCATTGATACTCATCTAGCTTTAAATAAACAGATCCATCCTCAGCAACTCCCTTACCTCCACTAGCAATTTTAAAATTTGGATCCTGAGGAAAACCCCAGCTCTCTCCAGGAACAGCTCGAGCTGGCATCATCCCAATAATTTCCGTTCCGAATTTTAGCCACTCCTGAGGATCTGTTGCACCAAATCCAATATAGCCTAATGACTTAATTTCCATGATTTAACTCCCTTAAATCTCTACTTAGTTGTAAGTACTTTATATAAATTTCTCTCGTTATTTATAGCATTTTGTACATTTTCTTCCAAATTTGGATGAAATGCCTTTTTTGCTGCGGTCAAGGTACTTAATGGAACTTCTGTAAATGATGATGTAATTTTTTTGATTTCATTATCAATAGATGATTCAGAGACAACTTTATTAATGAGGCCAATTTCATAAGCCTGATCAGCAGTTAGTATTGCATTAGTTAAAATAATTTCTTGAGCTTTATTTTTACCTACTAAGCTTGGTAAATAATAAGTGCTTGCAAGACCAGGAAGAATGCCTAATTTTAAGAATGGAAACGATATCTTAGTTTTAGTTTCAGCTATCCTCATATCAAAAGGCAATACCATTGTAATACCTATCCCAACGCATGCTCCATGAAGCCCTGCAATTAAAATTTTTGTTGATTTTGCAAGCTCTAATGCAAAGGATTTGATGAATTCGTCTTCGCCTATTTTTAGCCCAGATTTGCTTAATTTATTTCCAAGTAAATAATCTTTATCTGCGCCAGAGCAAAAAGATGTTCCGTTACCCGAAAAACTTATAACTTTGATATTTTTATCAAAATTAGCAATTCTATAAGCGTCAATTATTTCATCACCCATATCAGGAGTGTAAGCATTCAATTTTTGGGGCCTGTTTAATTGGATATTGGCATGACAGCCATCTATTGAAAGTATTATCTGATCGTATTTATTCATTTGAATTATAGGGTTTCCATTTAGGTGATCTTTTCTCAATAAAAGCTTTTGCGCCCTCCTCAAAGTCAGGATGTATTTGTTGCTCAGAAATTAAATCCCAAGCATTCATTAGTGCATCATTAAGACCAGTGTCTTGAGATTGCCATATAGCTTTTTTGGTTTTAGCTAAAGCAGAAGGCGAATGAATTTTAATTTTATTAGCTATTTCAGTTGCCCTGGTCATTAAATCGTTTTGATTAATAATTTCACTAATTAATCCTATGTTTTTAGCCTCAGTAGCATCAAGTTTTTCCTCGCCACCAATTAATGACATTCTCAGTACTCTCTCTAAAGGAATTTTTCTACTAAGACTTACTGGCTCAAGCCCAGCAACCAAACCCACTTTTACATGAGTATCAAAGAAAGTTGCATTATCAGAAGCAATAACAATATCGCTATCTGCTACAAAATGAAGACCTCCGCCACAAGCCATACCATTAACTGCACAGATAACAGGTTTCCATATATTATTTTGTAAGGATGTCCATTTAATTGACTCAAGTGAAGCCATACCTGCATCACCGTCCATATTTGGAAGATCAGCTAAATCAGCACCTACACAAAAAGATTTATCTCCAAATCCAGATATGATTGCAACAATTGCAGCATTATCCTCGTTAAACTTTTTCCACATTTCAGGTAATTCAATAGACATTAATGAATTGACAGCATTTAACTGATCCGGCCTCTTTAATAAGATCTGAGCAATGCCATTATTGACTTGATAATCTATTGTTTTAAAAATCAAATTACACCTCTATTTAAAAAAATCTTCTTCTAATTGTTTTTCAAGATATGACTCATCCCACATATAGTTCTGTAAGTGTTTTGCTCTTTTAAAAAATAACTGAGGGTCTGCCTCTACAGTGAAACCCATACCACCAAAAATTTGAATTGTAGTTGCAGATATATCTCTAAATGATTTACATGCTTGAAGTTTTGATAGCGCGGCCAAAGATTTCACATTAATGTTTTCATCGAACGACCAAGCTGCCTGATAAGTCATTAGTTTATTTGCTTCTACCTCAACAAATCCATCCGCTAAATAATGAGCTATTGATTGAAATGCACCTATTTGCTGACCAAAAGCCTCTCTCTCAAGTGAATAATCTCTGCCAATATACAAAGATCTTTCAGAACCTCCAGAGGCCTCTGCTGAGATCAAAATTTGCGAGATATATGAGATCTCCAGCCATACGTCCCAGAAATTTTTTTTCTTAATTAGATTCAACTCATCAAACTCTACGTTACTAAATATTAATTCGTACATGCTTGTTTTAGCGTGATTTTCTTGATATTTATAAGTTATACCTTCGTCCTTTGAATCAACTATTGCGGCAGTAATACAACCTTTGTCCTTGCATAAAACTAATATTTTATTTGCTTCT
>CESM01023050.1_pt1 | contig 10896 bp, 11 predicted proteins | sample 361421 | NCBI WGS metagenome assembly CESM01 (sample SAMEA2622219, study PRJEB7988) | marine metagenome | isolation source: saline water (ENVO:00002010), including | reverse complement strand
TTTATCAAGAGTTTATATACCAAGTTTTGATTGTTCTTGGAATTTTTCTTCGTCAATAAATCATTAATTTCCTTTTTAATTTCTTAAAATTGTGAAATAATAATTTTTTAATTAAAGGAGAGAATGATGAATATATTCAAAAAAACTATTTTTTCAGTTTTACTTTCTTTGCTAGTTATTGGAAATGTACATGCTGACAAAATAAAAATAGGAACAGAAGGCGCTTACCCTCCATGGAACTCAAAAAATGAGGCAGGTAAGTTAATAGGATTTGAAGTTGAATTAGCTTATACACTATGCAGATATATTGGTCAGCAATGTGAAATCGTTGAACAAGATTGGGATGGTATGATACCTGCATTAATCATGAGAAAGTTTGATGCAATAATGGCAGGAATGTCAATTACTGCTGAGAGACAAAAAGCTATAAGCTTTTCTCAAGGTTATGCTGACGAGGTTGCTTCATTGGCAGTGATGAAAGGATCTAGCCTTGAGGGTTTGGATACTCCAGCAGGAATTAATTTAACTAAACCAAATTCTGCTGCAAAAAAAGCATTAAAGACTTTAACAGCAGCACTAGCAGGTAAAACAGTTTGTGTTCAAACTGCTACAATTCATCAAAACTTTTTAGATTCTGGTGATGTAGGAAATGTAAATGTTAGAACGTACAAAACACAAGATGAGGTTAATTTGGATTTAGCTTCAGGTAGATGCGACGCTGCTTTAGCTGCTGCAGTTGCATTTAGTGATTATGCAGAAAAATCTGGTAAGCCAGTCGTTTTAACTGGACCAACTTTTTCAGGCGGTGCATTTGGTAATGGTGTTGGGGTAGGTATTAGAAAAGATGATACTGAACTTCTAAAAGCATTTAACAAAGCAATTGATCAAGCGAGAAAGAACGGAGACATTAGTAGAATAGCCACTAAATGGTTCGGTTTCGACGCTTCTATGTAATTAATTTTAGATTTGGCGACTATAATGTATAGTCGCCAATCTGTATGGAGCTTCTAGCATTTGGAGATACTGGTTGGGGTGATGAGTTATTTTATGCTACCCTAATGACCGTAGCTGTATCAATTACAGCTATGATAATAGGTTTTAGTTTTGCAGCAATTTTTACACCATTAAAATTATCTAAATATAAATCTTTAAATTTAATTGGAAATTTTTATACCACAATAATTAGAGGTGTGCCGGAGCTACTAGTTATTTACCTTTTCTTTTTTGGTGGAAGTGGAGCAATTATGTTTGTTGCTTCTATGTTTGGGTACAACGAATATATTGAAATTAATGCTTTTATTACAGGCTCTTTTGCTATTGGCATAATTTCAGGAGCTTATTCAACTGAAGTTTTTAGAGGAGCAATTCAATCAATCGACAAAGGACAGTTTGAGGCATCAAAAGCACTAGGTTTAGCAAAACCTTTTTATGAAATTAAATTAAGATGGAAAAAAATTACAATAATAAATTTTAATTTTATTACTCCACATGTTCTTAAGGTACTAGTGCCACAAATGTTAAGACTTGCAATACCAAATTTGAGTAACGTTTGGCAAATAACTCTTAAAGATACTTCTTTAATTTCTGTCACTGGTTTGGTTGAAATTATGAGACAGTCTTATATTGCAGCAGGCTCTACAAGAGATCCTTTATTTTTTTATTCCTTTGCAGCAGTTTTGTATTTGTTGTTAACTTTTATAAGCATGAAACTTATTAATAAATTAGAAATTAGATATAGCAGGGGTTATTAATGGATTTTGAATTAATGCTAGATAGTATTCCAAAATTATTAAGTGCTGCTATTGTAACTTTAAAGCTTTTATCAGCATCTTTAATTGCTGGACTAATAATTGGACTAATTTTTGCAATACTTAGAATGAATAACAATATTTTTATAAATAAATTTGCTTATGGATATTCTTATTTATTTAGAGGAACTCCTTTATTGGTGCAAATATTCATAATTTATTTTGGGTTTGGTCAGATTGAATACTTAAGAACTTCATTTTTGTGGGTTATATTAAAGGAACCATATTGGTGTGCAATTATTGCCTTTGCGTTGAATACTGGCGCATATACTTCAGAAATTTTAAGATCAGCATTTCAAACAATTAAACCTGGTATAATCGAAGCAGGTAAGAGCTTGGGTATATCAAATAAAGTTATATTTTATAAAATTCAAATACCTGTAGCTATAAGACAATCTCTCCCAGCTTATGGAAATGAGATTATATTAATGCTTAAAGGCACTTCATTAGCAAGTACAGTGACTCTAATGGATCTTACTGGTGTTGCAAAATATATTATTTCAACAACTTTTAAACCTATAGAGGTATTCATAGTTGCAGGAGGAATTTATCTTTTCATGACCTTTTGTATTCATAATTTAATAAAATTTCTTGAAAAAAAATATTCATTTTAGCTGCTTTTTTTTAATGAAGACAAATTTCAGTTACATTATACTGGCAGAGTTTATTTAAGAAATGTCTAATCTTGAAACAAAAGCAATATTCTACGCATATTCAAATAACGCCTTAGATCAACTAGCTCCTTACGCAGTTTTATGCAAAGAAAAAAAAATACCCTGTACAGTTATTTATGGTGAGGATTTTGTTAAACAAAAAGTTCGTCCTAGAAATAATATTATTCAAATATTTAAAGACTATAATATAAAAACCCACATAATAACAAACATTAAAAAAGAGGGACTCACTCAAATTATTTTTTGTTATATTTGGCATATAGTCTACATGATAGAAAGTTATCAATTCATTCCGAATTTTTTTAAAAATAAAATTAAAGGTTTGACAAATAAAATTTTTTTGTTTCTTGATGGTGAATTGATAGGTAAAAATGCTGCAATAAGAATATTAAAAGACCAAGAAAAAGTTTTAGTTTTTACAGATAATTGGGATCTAAGAAAAAAATTTCAAAATAGTTTTTTATCTAACATTAAAGGTAAAGCTACAATTATTAGTACTAATCAAGTCCCTTATCATTTTCACAACCCTGCTTGGCAAGAACCTAACAAATGGGGCAAAGAAGATATTGCTTTTGTTGCAAATCATTGGGAAGCAGCTGACAAAACCTTCATTGATCGTAAGGTAGTAATAGGTAATCTGCGATATTCAAAAAAATGGTCTTCTATTTTAGATGATTATAATGTGGAAAAAATAACAAAATCAGGTTCCAAAAAAAAAGTTCTTGTTTTAACACATACGGAATCACACACCAGTGATTGGGAAAGAATGCTTAAATTGTTACATGAACTTAATCAAAAAGAGGATATCAGTCTTTGTATTCTTCCACATATTAGAGGGATGATTAATATGAAACCACCTAAGGGTTTAGAAAAAGTTTGGGATAAAACTACAACACTTGATGTTGCAGTAAAAAAATCAGATATAATAATTTTTTGGGAAAGTTCGGGCATATTTGAAGCAGTATTAAGAAATAAAAAAATAATTTTTTTATCGTTTCTTACTTTGAGAAAATTCATATGGGAAAATAATGCATCAAAAAACATGATGATAAAAAATGAAAAGGAATTATTTGAAGAATTGAATAATTATAACAAAAATGATGTAATAGATAATTATTGTTTTGAGGAAATAATTTGGTCCAAGGGTGACCCATGGCTCAATGCCTCTAATTTTTTGGATAAATTTTTAGGTTCTGAACCATTAAATTAGAACTTAAAGGATTATATTATAATTAAAAAAATTTAAATAAAAACAAAGATAAGAAATGTCAAATAAAAAAACAAAAGCAATATTTTATGCATATTCAAATAATGCCTTAGATCATTTAGCACCTTACGCAGTATTATGTCAAAAAAAAGAAATAGAATGTGTTGTTATCTTTGGAGAAGATTTTGTTAAATGTAAAGTCACCCCAAATAAAAATATTGTTAAGATTTTTAAAGATTTAAAGATTAATATTATAAATTTTCCTCAATTTGAAAAAAAAGGAATTACTCAATTTCTTTTTTCTTATTTTTGGAATTTAACAAAAATATTTGAGTATCTTAACTTTATGCCAAATTTTCTTAAAAATAAGATGAGAGAATTGTGTAATAAATTTTTTAAAAATATAGATGGAGAATTATTAGGTGCCAACACTGCAAAAAAATTATTAGAAAATAATGACAATGTTTTAGTCTTTACCGATGAATGGAGTCAAAAAAAAAAAATTCAAAATAGCTTCTTGTCTTATGTTAAAGGAAAAGCTACAATTATTTCAACTAATCATACTCCTTGGCATTTTCATCACGATGAAAAAATCCCACAAAAATCTTTTAGAGAAGATATAGCTCTCGTGGCAAACTCTTGGGAAGCTTTAGCAAAAGATCATATAGGGCAAAAAGAGATAATTGGTAGCCTAAGATTTTCAAAAAAATGGATAAATATACTTGATAGTTATAATCAAGAAACAATATCTGAAAAAGTTTCAAAAAAAAATGTGCTTGTTCTTACACATACAGAAATTCATACAAGTGACTGGAAAAGAATGCTTGAGTTGCTTCATAAACTTCATCAGAAAGAAGATATTAATCTTTCAATTCTTCCACATATAAGAGGAATGATTAATATGAAGCCACCAAAAAACTTAGAAAATGTTTGGGATAAAAGTTCAAATTTAGATTCTGCTGTTAAAAAAGCTGACATAGTAATTTTTTGGACAACTTCAGCAATATTTGAAGCAGTAGTGAGAAATAAAAAAATATTTTTCTTGTCTTTTTTAAGTAAACTAGATGGTGAATATATTTGGCAGAAAGAAGCACCAACTAACATAGTTATTAAAAATGAAACTGAGTTATCAGATGAAATTAATAAATATAAAAAAAATGATTTTGTAGATAATAGTTGTTTTGAAAAAATTATTTGGCCTTCAGGCGATCCATGGTCTAACGCATCAAATTTTTTAGATAGATTCTTGAATAATAAAACTAATAATTAGTGTATTCTTTTATTTCTTTAATTTGAGAACCTGTATGATTGTTTATCTCTAATTTAATTTTAGCCCTGTCATCATTTAAAAAATGAACATCTCTTGATAGTTTAATAAACTTTTCGCCAAAATCTTTATTTTTTTCACATTTTCTCTTTTCATCTTCAATATCCCAGAGTTTAGAATTTATTTCTTTAAGTGACTGAAAAAGGATATTAAGTTCATTATCAATTTTGACATTTTTATCTAATTGTTTTTTTAAAGATAAATGTTCGTTGGAGATAAATTTTAATTTTTCTGAATCCTTAATCTTTTCCTGTTTTAATTCCAAAATTGAAATTTTATCAAAAAGTTCACCAACAGAGATTTCGACTATAATTTTATTCATAAAATTGAATACTGTGTTATCTTATAAGCATGTCTAATATTTTAATTATTAAACATGGTTCATTAGGAGATATAGCCCAAGCTTGTGGTGCAATTCAAGATATTTTTGAAAATCATAGGAATCATCAAATTTATCTTCTTACAACGAAACCTTATTTAGAATTATTTCAGAAAAATCCTTACGTGCATGATGTAATCTTGGATAAAAGACTATCAAGATTTAATTTGATTTACTTATATTCATTAATGAAAACAATAAAAAAATATAATTTTGCAAAAGTTTTTGATCTCCAAAACTCTTCTAGAACATCATTATATAAAAAAATTTTATTTCCAAAAGCTAACAATGATATTTGGTCAAGTTCTTTGACAACAATACCTTCAAATAAAACAAAAAAAGATTTTGATAAAATTTCAGTATTAGAAAGATTCGAGCATCAATTGAAAATTTCTGGATTAAATACAAGCAATACTCTTAAACCAAATTTTTCTTGGGCATGTTCTGATATTAGTAATATTAAAAAACAATATGGTTTGAAAAACTATTTTATACTTTTTCCTTTTTGTTCACCACATCTAACTATTAAAAAATGGCCTTATTATAACGAGTTAATTTATAAAATAATAAATAAATTTGGAAATGAATATAAAGTAGTTATTGCTCCTGGACCTAATGAAATTAATAATTCACTTGATATAGATGCAAGTGCAATATTGGATAATGGTAAAGCTTTAAATATTTCTCAATTAGCTTCTCTTATAAAAAGTAGTACTTTTGTGGTTGCAAATGACACTGGCCCAGCTCATATAGCAGCTCATGTTGGTGCAAAAGGTTTAACTTTATTTGGAAAGCATACCACTGCTTATAAAGTTAGTATTGAAACTGAAAATTTTAAAGCAATTCAAGTAAGTAATTTAGCTGCTTTAAGCTCAGATAAAGTGTTTGAAAAACTTATTAAGTTAATTTAATTCTTAAATAAAGATATGATTATGAAACCAATACCAACCTCATGGCCCTTTATCAGGAACAATGAAATCGTAAGCGTCAAAAAAGTTCTAAATGAAGGTTGGCTCGGTTTGGGTAGTTATGTGGAAAAATTTGAAAAAAAATTATCAGATTATCTCAATTTAAAGAATAGATTTATATGCTGTGTGAGCACTGGGACAGATGCTTTATTAATGAGTCTATTTACTGCTAAGATAAAACCAGGCGATGAAGTTATTTTACCTTCCTTAAATTTTTTAGCATGTGCTCAATCAATCTTACTATGTGGGGCAAAACCTGTTTTTTGTGACGTAGATGAAAAAACTTTATGTATAGATATAGATAAATTAAAGAAACTAATTAATAAAAAAACAAAAGCAGTAATAGCAGTAGATTATTCAGGTAATTTAGCAGATTACAAAAAACTTAATATTTTAAAAAAAAAATATAAATTTAAAATAATACAGGATGCAGCTCACTCATTTGGTTCTATGTATGGAAACAAAAAAGTTGGAAGTTTTTCTGATATTACAATATTTAGCTTTGATCCTATTAAAACTATAACAACAATAGATGGTGGAGCAATAGTTGTAAAAAGTTTAAAAGAATTGGAATACCTTAAATCTATAAGACAACTTGGTTATTCAGTTCAACCTAATGTTGCTTTTAGAAATAAAAAAAAATTAGCTTATGATGTAAAAAACCTAGGTTTTCAAAATAGAATGTCAAATGTACATGCTGCGATTGGGTTGACTCAAATGAAAATATTATCAAGCATTATTTCAAAGAAGAGAAATCTTTGCAGAAATTATAATTTTTTGTTTAGAAAAAATGAAAATGTTATAATACCAAATTCATCATATAAGAATGTTACCCCTTTTATCTATTATATAAGAGTCCAAAAAAAATATAGAGATAAACTTAGAGGCTATTTGAGAAAAAAAAATATTTTTACAGGATTACATTGGTATCCAAACCATAAGTTGACATTATTTAAAAAATGCAAGAAGGGAGATTTGTCAATAACAAATAAGGTAGCCTCAGAGCTAATAACATTGCCTTTATTTTATAAACTTGAAAAAAAAGAACAAAGATATATCTCTGAACAAATAGAAAGTTTTTTTAAAAATGAAAAATAATTCATTTTATGAAGTTTCAGGGATTCAAGATAAATCCATCAAATCAAGCACTCATAAAGCAAATTATTTATCAAAGACTGGCAATTTTAATATTCCTATAAAATCCTTAAAAGTTGCTAAAAATAACATGTCGTTATCTCAAGAAGATTCGGAGATATTAGGTAAAATTATAAATGGAATTGAAAAATCAAATAAATTATTATTCCCTTGGACACCACAAGAAGCTTTTTATTGTAACCAGATTGAAGATATAAATAGAAAGGTTTTATATCTAATATACAGATATAAATTCAAAGTTTATCCTGTTAAACGAATACTGTCAGATTTTCCAATACATGTTTTATTAGAACCTGCAGGAATTTGTAATTTGAGATGCGTAATGTGTTATCAAAGTGATAAAACATTTACTGGTGATAATTTAAAAAAAAACTCTAATAAAAATTATATGGGAATGATGGATTATAATTTATTTACAAAAGTTATAGATGAATGTGATCAAGAAGGGTGTAATGCTATTAGTTTAGGTAGTAGGGGTGAGCCCATGTTAAATAAAAATTTTAATAAAATGTTAAATTACATAAATGAAAAAAAAAATTTTTTTGATGTAAAAATTAATACAAATGGAAGTGCTTTAAACGAAAAAAATTGTCATACTATTTTAAGCAGTAACGTAAATATTTTAGTTATAAGCTGCGAAGGTGAATATAAAGAATTGTATGAAAAGATCAGACTAGGTGGCAATTTTGATAAGTTGGTTAAAAATGTAGAATTATTAAGATATATTAGAGAAAAACATTACAAAGATTCAAAACTTGAAATTCGAATTTCAGGTGTTCTTTTTCACAAAGATCAGCATAGAGAACCTTTTTTAGATTTTTGGAAAAATTATGCTGATGTAGTTTCATATGTAAAAGCACAAATAAGATGGGATACATACAATAATGAAATTATTAAAGAGAAAAATAATGAATGTGATTTTTTATGGGAAAAATTATATGTTTGGTGGGATGGAGTAACAAATCCTTGTGATGAAGATTATAAAAGCATGTTAAGCCCAGGAAATGCAAAACATGAAACAATTAAAAATATTTGGAAAAGTCATAAACTCCAGAATTTAAGAGAACTACATTTAAATGGCAAAAGAAACACTGTTCTTCCATGTGATCGATGTGGTGTTTAATGAATCTATTTTAATTTTATTAATTTTGGCTTCTTACAATCTATTTTTTTATCTAAATAGGCATCTACAATTTTGTCTTTAAAAAGAGTGTAAATGACTTTCAAAAGATCAGGTTTCCAGTCTTTTTTTAAAAATAATTTTCCGGAATTCCTTAAAGAAAAATTTGATTTAGGCTTAATATTATATTTAATTCTTTTTTTTATTTCTTTAATGACTTTAGGTAAATCTTTGTGTGCTGACAATAGAGCCTTACATGAAACATCATGAATTCCATCACCTCTTTTTAGTAATGGCACATTATTGTGTAAAATTTCCCCAGCATCTATATATTTATCTATAATATGATAAGTAGTTCCTGCCATTGTTGGTTCTAAAAAATAAAATGGCCAAAACATTGTGATTAATCCTTTATAATGTGGAATTAATCCCAAATGAAGATTTACTGTATTTTTAGGAAGACATTTTAAAAGCGGCTCTTTAATAATAGGTGCACCACTTATAAAACAAGAATCAAATTTTTTTTTTTTAACGTAATTAGCAATTTTCTTACTATTTAATTCTTTTGCATTGGATATTTCTATTTTTTTTGGAAATTTTTTAATTATAGCACTGTTAAAACTGAAGTATTTTTTTTCAGCAATTAATCTTTTATTGAAATGAATTTTCCATAGTTTTTCTAAGTTTTTAGATAATTTTTTAACACTTTTAGGCATCAATTTTTCTCTCTTAAATAAAATTAATCCTTTAATATTTACATTTTTTTGTTCTGACAGTTTTTCTAAAAATGCTATATTTCTTGGGTGATTTCCAATCATTACTAGAGTGTTCATATTAGTATTTTATAAAATTGATTGAGTTAGTTTAAAATATTTAATTAATTAATAAGATTGATTTATAGCAGTTTTAAATATTTTTGTATAATATTTTCCCATTCAAAATTTTTAGCGTTCAATTTGGCTTTAGCACCCAATTCTTTATAGAGTTCGTTTTTTAAAACTTCATTAATGCTAGAATAAATTTCATCTAAACTATTGCCATCACATATAATGCCAGTTTCTTTGTTAATAATTGCATCAGAAGCACCACCATCTTTTCCACCTAAAGAGGGTATACCATACTGAGCAGCTTCTGTATAAGCTATTCCGAATCCTTCCACTGAAGATTTATGTATAATGCTAGGCATTACAAATAAGTTAGATTTGGCTACCAAAGCATTTTTTAAATTATCACTAATATCTTTAAAAAACATTACATGGGAATCCAAATTTAATTCTTTAACAAGTTTTTTTATATTTTTTTCCTCATCACCATAACCAATACAAATATAAACAATATTGGGATAAATTTGTTTGAGATTTCTTAAAGCCATAATTACTTTTTCATGGTTTTTTCTTTTATCAAATCTTGAAACAGTCACTAATCGAGGTTTCTTTATTTTAAGTAAACTTTCAACTTTTTCTAAAGATTTTTTATCTAACATTTCAACAGGATTTATACCTGGGTTAATAACAATAATATTTTCTTGATTTATACCCTTATTAATAGCTAAATTTTTTGTATAGTCTGAGTTAGCTATTATTTTATCTACTTGATTAAGCACTCTAATAGCTCTTTTATTTAATGCGCTTCCTTTAGTATGATTAATTTCTTTCCCATGTATTAAACAATATTTCTTTTTTTCAGTATTAATAAGCTCAAGACTTTTCCAATGATCAGCAATAATACCTTTAACTTTATTTTCTTTTAAAAATTCATTAATTAATTGGGCTTTTCTTATTTTTCTTAAAAATTTAATTCCACCAACTCTCTCAATAGAAAAATTTTCTTTATTATCAAATTCTCTGTGGTTTTCTTGATGATCGGCAAAAACCTTAATCATTAAATGTTTTGATAGTTCTTTACATAAGCCCCACATAAGACTTTGCATTCCACCCAATTCTGGTGGAAAGGCTCTAGTAACAATTAGATACATTAATTATTGTTTCCACTTAATGCCACAACCAGCGCTTGGAGTTTGGTTATCTGGTCCTTTGCTTGTCTCAGCGATCTGTTTCATTGCTTTTAGCAAGTCACTTTCACCTTCTCTTACTGGAATTAAATTTTTAAGCTCTCTTAGTCTTCCTCTATACTGAAGTTCTAGGTTTTTATTATAACCAAAAAAGTCTGGTGTACATACAGCATCATATGTTTTGGCTATTTCTTGGGTTTCATCATTCAAATAAGGAAAACTAAATTGATTTTTTTTAGCAAATTCA
>CESM01084656.1_pt1 | contig 10900 bp, 9 predicted proteins | sample 361421 | NCBI WGS metagenome assembly CESM01 (sample SAMEA2622219, study PRJEB7988) | marine metagenome | isolation source: saline water (ENVO:00002010), including | reverse complement strand
ATCATGTTGTACAATACCACCTATTGAAACTATTAGATTCTCATTGACATCTGTGACTACTTCCTCACCATCTGTATAATACAGATCAAATATCTTATTCTCGTTGTTAACATAGTCAGGAAGTGATGTTGTAGCAGTTCCTGGACCTGTTATTATAGTTGCTTTAAGATTCTCGTATAAAGAATCTAAAGCAGATGTAACTTCAGCACATGTAGGAGAACCTGAATCAACACGAATGTTATTGTTGATATATGGATCTACTGTTGTGTATGTACCAGTTGTCAATAGATTCCTAGCTGCTTTCTCAGCAAGTTCCTTTGTTTTCTCAAATGCCTTTATAGTAGGTTCAATCTCACCTGTAATGAAATCAAGTAAATCATTATTGTAATATGCTTCACCACCAGCAACTGTTTTAGAGTTACCACCGAATCTCAAATCATGCTCAAATGCGTCTACTATGAGACCGATATCTCTATGGCATGTTGGACCTAGTGTACCCCATGTAAGATTTGGATACTCTGCCTTGATATAACCTAATGTCTCTGACTGAATATACGCCCTATTCATCGATAACTGGTTAGCAGCATCAATCCAAGTACCAGGTCTTTGATGTATATTTCTAAGTTTCTTAAGATACCTAGCATTCAATTCAGCAGTCTTAAACTCAAACCATCTAGCATAGAACTTAACCTGTGGTATATCCTGACCCTCATGGAGTCTAGGTCCTAATGGTGGTGATGAGAATATGATGTTACTATTGTTGACAGCATATGCAGAACCAGGTTCTTGCATAACACCATCAAGAGTTATTGTCAATGCTTGTGCATTGTATGGAGATACAGAATTTCCATTCTCATCTACAAGAACGAATGATGTCTGACCTTCGAGATTACCTTTATCAGTAAATGCACCAGTAAAGTCTGCATTGAGGAATACTTGCTTAGCTCTGATCTCTTCAGTAGAGAATGTATCACGTGATACAGAACCTAACCCCTGTTCAACCTTAAGTTGCTCTGTCTTAATAATACTAACACTTATTTGTTTCTTAGTACTAACAACAGTAATCTTATTCTTCTCTGGATCCCATAATTGAATCCTACTTGATCTATCACTAGATGTGACAGGTGACATAGCAGCCTGTGTACTAGACTCAATAAGTACTTCACCAAATAACTGGAATCCAGCAGGGTGAGTAGTCTGTTTTATTAAATCTCTCCAAACATCAATTGAAGTTCTTGACTTAACAACGTATGAATAGTCCTGATAATAATATGTGTCAGTAATCTTTTGATTGGATGAACTAACAACACCCTGATCATCACTATATGATCCAAGATTATCAAAATATGTTTTGATATTTGGTGTGAACTCAGTATAAGAGATACTTTCTAATGTTGCCGTGTTTCCCTTAGCAAGACCCTTGATAGGTAAACCTTCTCTGAAGAGACCAGTTACATCTTTAACAGAGAGTATATTTGATCCATCTCTCCATGAAGTAACTGTTGCTCTAGCAGTATCACCTTGAACTATAGTTTCACCAATTCTAAAGGTGGTGAAATTAGATACCTTGAGTATATAATTTGATCTAATAGTAGAATTTAATGTAGTATCATTATGATAAGAACCACCATTGTTGATAATACGAATATTTCTAGGAATACCAATATCAACACTAGTAAGGTATATCTTAACGTCAGATTCTACAATCTTAACTTCTGGTGCAACATCATAATCAGATCCAGCATCTGTTACAATAATACCAGTAAGAATTCCATTATTAAGTACTGGAGTTAATATAGCATTACCTTCAACAATTACTTTAGGTTTAGAATAACTTGATCCAGCATTAACTATAGTTACACCACTAATAGAACCATTGTAAACCTCAGTGGTAGCAGTCGCTTTCAGCGTTTCGGTTGGCATAACACCAACTACTAAAGGCAATTTCTTATATTCTCCACCAATATTAATAACATTGATTTCGTTAATAGCACCTATAGAGAACTTAGAATTAGATGTATATGTGACAGTTCCAGAACCGTCATGTGGTGCTGTTATGCCAGTATCATATACAACTGAATCATTTGTTACATACAATGCTTTCTTAATACCTTGAAGTGGATCATCAACCACATTCAAATAACCATTCTCACGAGATGTACCACTATTCCTATCAAAATAGTAATACCTAGAATAACTCAATGGTACTTTTGTACTATAAGTGTTTGTAGAGACTCTAGCACCAAATCCCAATTTAAGATCAACTACATTGCCAGAATCAATTTTCTCTGGAGTATTAATGTTATAATTGATACTAGGAGATATATCAAATTCCTTGTCACTCATTGAAGAGTGAGATACATCGAACTTATAACTATAGAATTTCTTAATGTTTAATATAGGATTTCTGACGAAATTTATTTGGTCTGTGGAAAACTCAAATACTTCAATTGGAGTACCTACTGTGGTTACCCTTACAAGTCTCTTATCCTCACTTGTATCATAGAATACAGTACTTAACGAAACAGCGTTAATTGTAGATAGTGAATCATCATAACCCCATACAACTTGTGCTGTCTGAGTAACTGGATCATATGACTGTATGGTTGCATCTCCAGCAAGTTCACCAATCTTATAACCTCTATCAAGATTATATCCTGGAACATCTAAAGTAACTACTGCACCATCATAATGATCTACTGCTTTAGTTCCTTTCTGTCCTCTAACAACAGTGAATTCTTCCTCTGCAACATTCTTCGCTTGTATGAATAGAATCTCATCATCGATCTTAACGTAATCATTTTTTGTAAATCCAAGTTTACTATCAACTATAAGAGTAGTATCAGTTAATCCCAATCCAATATGATCAACTTCAACTTGTAGTGCAGGTGTAGTCAGATCAGTCTTTGCTAGATCAGCATCACCAACAGTTAGAATATCCTTCTTTTGATATCCAGTACCTTTGTTCTTAACAACAACAGAAACAACACTACCTGAAGGATCAACCTGGAAGTCTGCTGTTGCTCCAGTACCAGAACCACCTTTCAAAGCAATATTACGATAGTTGTCAGGAGTAGCAAAGTTATCTGTATAATCTTGACCACCATTAAGAATAGTTATTCTTCCAATACCAGTATCATTAATTGCTGTAGTAGCAACAGGTGACAGGAATGTTACTTCTTGATATATTCTACTTCTAACATATTGTGTAGTTGTAGTACTAGTATCATCAGGATTAACATCCACAACAATATCATCACCAATGCCAACACCATGACTAGTAGCAGTCTTAAGGATTGCTATATTGTTATTGATAGTGAATATATTAAGTCCAGCACTCAATGAGTTGGTACTAAGAAGTTTAGAACCAACACTATCAATCAAATTACTACTTCTAACGAAATAGTCATCAGTAACAGCAAAATCTCCAGATGTTACTTTAACTTTAACTGTATTCTTACTTGAGGTGCTTTCTAATACTTCTCCTACTGCAATAGTAGTAGCAATACCATCAGTATAACTTAAGTTTGCTCCCTTTGTATAAGATGAGTTCTCATCTAATATTAGAGTTATTACTGTAGTATTGGAATATACATTATCAGTAGTTGTAAAGACACCATTTACATCTCTAAGAGTAAATGTACTACCACTAAAGACATCACCAACAATCTTACCAGTAGCACCACTATTTGTTTGTGTAATAGTATCACCATCAAAGATATATGCTGTATTTGATAAAGTGATTAATAGTGCTTTGGTTTCTTGTGATTCAATAGATGATACTGTCTTTCCTTTTACAGAAGAAACCTCAGCAGTAACACCGTGACCACCAGTACCTTCATTATTGATCTCTAACTGAGACCCAACTGAGAACGTTGAGATACTAGATACTGCTTCTGCATCAGAAATGCTACCAGTATTAATCTCATCAATAATTAGAGTTGTGTTTTCACCATTCTTAGCAATACCAGTAGTTCTCAACCTAGTTGATGATCTTGGTATATCATTATGAGTTAATGATTGATTATAATTTGAATCTCTAGGGACTCCATAATAATTCTCACCTAAGATGTATGGGAATACTGGAGTAGTGCCATCAACTGTAACAAAGTATGCATACACACCATCAGGATACTCAGGTGTTAAGCAGAACCTACCGTTATTATGATCTAGTGTTCCTCTCTTATGAGTATACTCGTAATCTTCAAAGAATGTACCTAGAACATAAGTTGTAGTAGAAGGTCCATTAGTTCTAGAACTCTTTAAAGAATAACTAGTGGTCATTTGGGTGACAGAGCTAGTGGCATCTAATGAGTCTGTATAACCATAAGCACCATATATGGGATTACCATCATAAGCGTACCCCAGAAGAGGACTATGAGCCGAACCATCGTCGCCACTACGCAACGCAGCAGGAACTGGATTTGTTTGAGTTAACTTGTACCTGTCCTTAGTCCAAGATAGTATAGATGCAAATGCATCAGCACCAGATCCAACTGGAATAACATCAACACGTATATTACCATCACTATATCCACTTCCAGCATTAACTAAGTTACATGCAGTAACTTTACCGTTATTATCTACTTCTGAAGTATATTCCGCAAACCTACCTTTACCTGATAAATCTAAAATTCTAATAATAGGTGGAGATGAATAATATTCACCTGCATTAGTCACTACAATACTAGTAATAGCACCATTGGTTATTACTGGAGTAAGAACTGCATTCCTACCAGAGACTATCTCTATGGTGGGTATATCAGTGTAAGAACCTGGTGTATCAACAATAACCGATTCGACTACCTGACCTGCTAACTTAGTCCTTGCAAGACCAGATACACCCCCTATAAGGACAAATGGTTCTCTAGCGTATCCACTACCTCTCTGAAGAACATGAATTCCCTGAATTGGACCATCAAGAATACTATCAGTATGCCTTGCCCCCATAGCAAGAGTACCATCAAGGAATATACCAATATGCTTATTGTTAGTTTTATAGACTTCTGTAGTTAATGTAAACTCTTTAGGGAGAATACTTAATTGATTATTTGGTGCTGCAATGTAGTAATCATCACCATCTTCGAAGATTGCTTTTATAGAAGTTAGATCCCATCTGATATCATTAGAGGAATCAAAAATCTTTACGTCAGTATTTACAAAACCAGGATCAGATATCTCAAGTTTCTCTCCAACATTAGCATATGGACTAGGACTGGTAGGAGAAGCGTTGTAGAATACTCCAAGAATCAATACAGAATCCGCACCAACAGTAACTTCCGCAGCGTCATATACCAAATCACCAACATTATGTGAGGAAGATGCGGATCTAGTCTTAATTACGAACTGATCTATAGTCTTTTCTTCAAAAGTGAAGGATTCATCACCAATAGTGAACTTTCCTTTGTCATTCCACCCTAATGTAGAGAATACATCAACAGAAGTACTCGTATAATCTATAGCAGTGGTAAGAGTAGTCTTTGATGATAATAGGAACGTTCCGTTGACAGTTTCCTCAGCAAGGATCAATTCATACAAATCCTCACCATCATACTTACCATTGAAGAGGACGTTATCTATAACCGCCGAAGCGTAGGCCCCGTCTACGTTTTGGACGATGCGTTTTCCAACAAATGTCTCTGGAGTACCAGAAAGGAGTTTTGCCTTAAGAGAATAATTTTTTATCCAAGTAGACTCAGATGACTTAAGAGTCTGCTCTCTAGGATATTTTACTTCAGGTTCAGGATCATTCTTAACCAAGCATTTGAAGAGAAACTTGATTGATTGTGCTGTACCCTTTGCTTTATAGAAATCTGCAATATTTTTGATCAAATTACGCTGATCAACACTATCATTAAGGAAAGCAGTTGGAAAATCAGGTAAATACTGAGTTTCGAAACTTTTTACTAAAGCAAATAGAAAAAGGTTACTAATATTGTGTACTTTAGCAGAAGCAATGTGATCTGCTGCTTGAGTAGTAACGAAAGTAGACTCTGAATAGAGATCTCCTAGTTGGGTGTTACCTGATACTCCCCTACTGACATCTAAAAACTGTGTAGCTGATTTAGACTTATAGAAACATATCTCATCATCAATGTGCAAATACCCACTATCAGGGAATCCACTGGTGTCCCCCACAGTTAGTGACACATCCGTTGATTGTGCAAACTGGGTTAATGGTACACTCTGCTGTAGAACACTCTTCTCATAAAAATCGATATCACGATATGTTGCGAGATGATTCGCAATATCTAATGGTTGTCCTTGTAACTCTAACTGTTCATAGTACTTTTGTACGAACTTTCCAAACAGTTCATACTCCTCACCGATAAATGCAGCGAGTTGATTCTCTATTAATAGTGAGGTCTTTTTTGCAGTCTGTGGCACTACTCTTTAATCGCTGTAAATTTACTCTTTGCTACATCTACGTCAAGATATACTTCTCTAAGTACAGTGACATCATTAGATGCAGGTTTTACACGCAGTTCAATACGATTATCAGAAAAACTTCCTTTGATGATAGTCAAATCATACATTTTAATTTCACCATGAGCATAATCAATATCACCCAAAGAATCATTTAAGACAATTTTCTCGCCTGTTACTGAATCTAGTCTATATAGCACGATTTTGCCAGATCTATCCTCTAGATACGTGGTATAGTTTGGATATTCTAGTGTTATGAAACCTGTAGATGATACAACTGGATCATCACAATCAAGTGCAAATGCATTTTGATAACATACCTCATAGAATGAAGATGAATTCAACTGTGCGTAAAAATCTTTCCTTAGTGTAATTGACGTTAGGTTAGATTTGATTGCTCTATCTGATTCGTCAATGACACTAATGAATTTCGAATATCTGAACTTACCATTGAACTTCTCAGTCTGAGATGTCTTCAAATATTCAAGTATCGCCTTTGCACCATTAGATGCTACCTGTTGCGGAAGTAACTCTGTCTTAGTGCCATCAAAATTAATTACTGAATCCATCTCAACATATAGAATAGATGGATCTATCAATACAGGTCTTACAGATCCTACAGAATATTTCTTAAGGTCAGTCTGTATCTGATTCTTTGTATAAGCAGATAGGAATGAAGCATCAGATGGTTTTATTGAGATAAACACCTTACCGTAGTCAGGTGGTACTTGCTCTTCACCACCAAATACAATGATATCACTAACAGCAGGATATACGTTCTGTACAATCACTTCATAGTCAGAACTAGTCACTGCTCTGTTCTGAGAAGAGAAGAACTTAGGTGCAAGATACTTGATTTTAGAAATACTCTCGATATCTTCACCACCATACGCTTTTACTACTGTGGAAATATTTTTAACAGTATGTGGAATACTTAATGTATTAGTACCGTCTGATAGTACTCCACCAAACGTAAATGCCTTAGCACCATTGACTTCTTTGCCATGAGTAACGACATAAGACATTTCAACTATATTACCATTCTCAAGTTTTTTACCAAGAATGTCATCACCAAATATTACTTCATAGTTCTCATCTTCAATTTCATTCACAAAGTATACTCTAGAAGACTTATTGATAGTTGGATCTAAAATATTATCTGCTTTCTTAAATTCGTTGTTAATACTACTATTGACATTATCAAATACTCTAACAGTAAGTGTGTTGATATCTACGTTAGAGTTTTCAATTAAAAATCTCTGACCTTTAACAGCACTACTGTATGCTGTACTACTATTGACAAGAGTACCCTCTACTAATTCAACATCAGTAAACACAGCGAGATTATTTGCTACCTCTGCTCTGTAGTCCTTAGTAGCAACAAACTGATAACTAGTCTCATCTAAATTTGTAAGAAAACCACTACCCTTCTTCAAGACAACAGTATCAGGTGCATTATTAGGAATTGCAATATTGAAGTTAAGTGATGCCTTAGATGCTGTAACTGACTTTGGAGTATAACCTAACTGTTTCGCCAGAGACACCACATTGTCCCTCAGAGACGCTGAATCCAAGAACAGTTCATTCACTACCATATTGGTATTGAACGCTGTGTAATACGTATTATACGCTAATACGTCTAATAGTTGACTTAGGGCAGATCCTTCAAAGTCATAATCAGTAAAATCTGTCTCTGCTCTCATATAATCTTTGAGTGCAGTCTTTATGTTACTAAAGTCTAAATTGTTTAACTGTGTATATGGCATTATCTCGTTCTAGCTAGGAAGAAGTCTACTGTGACTGGTGGAATTGTAGTTCCAATGATTTTATATGTTAATTCAACATCAAAACCGTTTTCATCTGAATTCGGAACTGCTTTACAAGATCTAATTCGGACTCTTGGTTCGAACCTACCAAGACATTGTTGGATTGATGTTCTTATAAGTCCTGCTGTAGCAAAATCTAATGGTTCAAACAAAAAACGGCGAAGACTGCTACCCAAATCGGGTTGGAACAGTCGTTCGCCTTTGTCGGTTAATAATAGTGTCGTAATTGCCTGCTTAATGGCAGCACTATCCTTCGTAACTACCAAATCGTCAGTTACAGGATGCTTCTTAAAAGATAGAGATATATCCTTGAAGGACTGCGTTAACTTTGCCACACAAGTAGAAAGAATATTCCTACTTATTTAGACGCTATAAAACGTATATTTCAAAAATAACTCTTCTCCCTTCTTAATATCTCTAATAGTCCTCATGTGATATATCTGCCCCCACTCCTCAGTTTCGAACTCTTTAATACAATTGGGTTCATTTGAATGATTTACAAATCCACCCAAAGGTGTCCTCATAATCGTATCATCCACTACTACGTGGGATATACCCAGATAAACATCATTTGGAATATCCTCCAATGCAAAAAGACCTTGACCTGCTGTAGGACTATCTTTTACATGTAAGAATTTCGGTAATGCTTGGTATGTCATAATATATTACTCGGAGATCTCGGCGTTCGGGTCAGAACTGTTTTGGGTGGGTTACTACATCGCCGTGTATTTCACCGATGTCATCTATATGTGCATGATCTATATCTACATGCAGACCCTTTTCATAGTAGTCTGCAATTCTCTCTAGAGCATTAGCAATGCGAGTTAGATCTTCACTCATTACTTTCTCCCTTGTCCTCTATAACGCTTCCTAGCAGCATTTCTACTGGTAGCAGCATACTTGGTATGTTGACCACATCCTTGACGGGTCTTTTTAGGTTTGGATTCAATCGTAACTAGGTTACCACTGACAGACGTACGTATTGCCATAATACAAAATAAACATCAATGGTATTATAGCACAGATATCAGTTCCCGACAACCACACTGCCATCACCTGCGGTAATACTGCCAGAACACGCACCATCGCCTTTTCTGGCAAGTGGTTTTCCGTTGACTAGCACAGACCCAGATCCTTCTGTTACTTTGGTAGAATGTGGAACACAATTTGATCCTGCTGGAACAAGATGTGTAACTAGGTTAGAACCCTGCACTGCTGCATCCTTCCCACCAATCTGCACAGAACTATCCCCATCTGCAATAGTCGTTTGTGCATCACATCCATGCCCAGTGGATACTGCACTTCCTTTAGTTGCTGCTTCTGGCATCTTCGTTCTCCAATGCTATCTGTACACTATCCATAAACTTACCCATAGAAAGATGTAGAGTGTTTATCGATATAATGTCATGGATCATCATGATCTCTCTATATTCATCTTCCTGCATAACGTCCTAAGATATCAATTTTGTCGTATATGTCATCAAGAGTCTGACCCAGTTTCAGATACTCCTCCGAGTGAGGTGGCTTGTACATTAATTGGAGGTTCTCTAAATTGTTCACCCTCTCCTCCAAGCTGTTCAATCTCTTGAACAACAACTGGAGTGACTCGTTCAACTTCTGCATTGTCAATTGGTTGTCTGCTGTCATCATCTATACCTTGAAAACGTTTAGTGGCGGCATTTTCGAATTCATCACAAAAGTGATCGAAGTCTTCCAATGCTTTTTCATAATAGTTAAGATCCTCTTTGGTCATAATCCCATTCCCTTGCCGAAACTTGACACTGGTTTACCTCCTGACATACCTGGCAAGTCTGCAAGGGGGTCATTTATAGGATCCTGTTTGAACCTTGAGTCTAATTCGAATTGTTCGAATCGTTTCTCTAGAAGTGTCAAACGGCGATCTAGTTGCCTTTCGACATCATTGACTCTATTTTGCAGTTGCATCATCTGCATTAGAATCTCACTTGTAGTAACTTCTGCCATAATTGATAATTTCTGTAGTTTTTTCAGTGACAAATTCTGTCAGTATCTTTCCATCAGTCTTGATTTTTACCAGCAACTCTGGATCAATTAAGTATAGCACAATTCCTGTTAGAATAACACCCTCTAGGAAGCATGCCCACTGTATTTGATAATTTGATAACCCAGTTGTCTTCTGAAACCATCTGATGCTTCTTTTATGCAGCATCGCAGTTCCGATTCTTCGTTGATTGAACCACCTCGCAACCTTTTCAAATCTACTTAGTTCTCTATATGCCATGATAAACTTTTTGGGGGAATTTTTTGCTGGAAAATTTTTTCCAAAACTATGGTTTTGAAATTTTAATTTTGTAATTATATTTATCACGCTCTGGGAAACGTTTGTAGGTTAGATAGACGGTACTTTTTTCGCTTGGCGACCCCGACCCGCCCCCGATCACAAAAAAACCCTGTCGAACTGGACAGGGTGTGTGTGATGTGTTAGAATCGGGGATCTCCCAAGTCATCCAGCACGTCTTGTAAAAAGTTGACTGGCGAGACCTCACGGGTGTGGGGTTGAATTCCCATTTCTGGGTGCTCCTTCTCGTATGTCATTTGAGCGAGGATGGATTTCATTGCTGCTTGGACTGCGGGGTCACGGCGAGCAGCAGCGTTAGTGAGAAAAATGT
>CESM01136722.1_pt1 | contig 10909 bp, 11 predicted proteins | sample 361421 | NCBI WGS metagenome assembly CESM01 (sample SAMEA2622219, study PRJEB7988) | marine metagenome | isolation source: saline water (ENVO:00002010), including | reverse complement strand
CATGTGAAGACAACCTGCAATTCTTGCATCTTTAAGTGGTTTGTCTTTTTTAAATTTTTTTCTTAGAGCCATGAGGCCAGGCATTTCAGCTTCAGCAAGTTTAATCTCTTTTCTACCCCATTCCGCAAGAGAAATATCTTTAACTTTATATGCAATATATTTATTATCAGTTTTATTTTTCATAGGCAAATTTATGGTGTAAATTTAAGTTTAAAAATCTATTAAATCAAATGCCTTTTCTTAAAGATTTCATAATAAATAAGTATACAAAAATTAAGTTATGGAAGGTTAAACTAGGTGAACTTGACTTTAATATATTAAATGAGGACGATACCGATCTTTTAAAACTTAGAAAAAAACAATTAGCTAAAGAACAATTTTTAGCTGTAAGGAAAACTTTACAACTAGAGAATCCTAATTTAAAAATTATATATGATAAATTCGGAAGACCATCTCTTAAAAATAGTTATAACATTTCAATTTCCCATTCAAATCAAATTGTAGGGATAGTTCTGTCTAGAAAAAATATTATTGGAATTGACATTGAATTACCAAGAAAAAAAATATTTGATATAAAAAATAAATTTCTTAGCGAAGAAGAAAAAAAATATTTAGGAGATAATCCAGCATTAGAATTACTAACAATAATTTGGGCTTCAAAGGAGTCAATTTATAAAGCTTTAAAAATGAATGGTGTTGTTTTTTCAAAAAATATTCAAATAAACAATGTCTCTTACCTTGATCGCCATGGATCTGGCTATTATGAAAATGGTGATATCATGATAAACTTTGATTTATCCTTTTTTTATTTTAAAAATTATATTATTTGCTATTCAGAAAAAAAATAATTTAATCTAAAATAGAATCAATTGAAATTTTTAATTTTCTAATTACATATTTAATTTCATCTTCGCTCATTTGATACAAAGGAAGTCTAAGCAATCTATTACCTGCATTTTCTGTGTTTTTCATTTCACCTAAAGTTGATCCAATCTGCATACCTTTTTTTGAACTATGAAGAGGTACATATCCAATATAGGCATCAATATTATATGATTTTAATTTAGAAATTAACTCATGTCTAATTTCTAGGTCTTTAAATTCAATCCAGAATGCATGAAAATTTGTTTGAACATTTTCTGGTAATTTTATATGTCGAATGTATTTAAAATAAGAGTTTGTATTAAAAAAATTATAATATTCATCAAAGACTTTTTTTCTTGAAAGTTGAAGTAAATTTAAATTATTAAGCTGGTCGAAAAGTAATGAAGCTAAAATATCAGATAATAGAAAAGAACTGCCCCAATCTACCCAACTATATTTATCAATAATTCCTGATATAACTTGACTCCTATTTGTTCCTTTTTCCCATATAAAATCTGCTCTTTCATAATAATTAGGATTATTAATCAAGATAGCACCTCCTTCTCCGCATGAGTACCCTTTTGTTGCATGAAAAGAGAATGTAGCAAGATCAGCAATAGATCCAGCATACCTATTTTTATACATAGAGTTTACAGCTTGAGCAGCATCCTCTATTACAATTATGTTATTTTTTTTTGCAAAATCCATAATTGGATCCATATCACATACAATCCCAGCATAGTGAACCACTACTATAGCTTTAGTTTTTTTAGTAAAACCTTTTTTGATATTTTCAATAGTAATATTTTTTGTGTTTATATCAACATCTACAAACACAGGTTTAAAACCATTTGAAGCAAAAGATAGTGCAGAACTACTAAATGTATACGAAGGAACAATTACTTCATCCCCAGGTTTAGCATTTACTAATAATGCACACATCTCTAATGCATCTGTACAACTTGTCGTCAATAAACATTTGCCAATTTTAAACTTTCTTTCAATAAAAGAATGGACTTGTTTTGAGAATGGGCCATTTCCAGAGTGATGACCATTACCTATTGATTCTTTCAAAACATTTAATTCATTACCAGTTGTTGGAGGTCTGAAGAAAGGAATTTTCATAATCTTAAAATTAGTTTATTTAAAGTCTCTGCTTGTTTTAAAGTTTCATTGTTAATTTGTTCTTTGTCTGGGTTGTCTAAAATATAGTTTAGTAATTTCTTATAGTGACAGTCAGAAAACTTAAATTCTATTAAATCAGTATTGTAATCATTAGTTATAATTGCTTCTACTTTATTTCCTATTGTAAATGGCTGGTTAACAGTAAATTTACCTTTTCTAGAATGAATGGATAGAGTGCTTTGATAGCATTTATCAAAAGAATAATAAAATTTGACTATTAAATCTCCTTTTGATGAAATAAATGATCCTGAAGCACCCATGTCTATTTTCTTCTTCTCACTTTTAAAATTAATGATATTTAAAAGCTCAAAGTCTTCATCAGGAAAAAAAGTAGAAATAACACTACATGGATATGAGCCTAAATCTAGACACGCTCCCCCAGATAGCTTTCTATTATATCGAATGTTTGAGCTTGAAAGACGAGGAATTGTGAAAATAACTTCAATTAAATAAGGGCGATCATTTTTTATTATTTTTTTTAGCTCAAGTGTTCTTCGATGATATTTCCATTGCAGACTTTCAAAAACAAATAAATTATTTTTTTTTGCAATATTTATTAATTCTACAGTCCTCTTAAGACTTATTGTGGTTGGTTTTTCAACCCAAACATTTATACCTTTATTCAAATAATGCTTTGCTATTTCGTAATGTAACGAATTTGGCAAGGTTATGTAAACTATATCTACCTGATTCTTTTTAAATTTTTTATATCCTTCAATTTGTACAAATCTTTTTTCATCTTTGTCTATCATCCTTCTAGCAACACCAACTAATTCAATAGACTTATTCTCTAAAAAGAAATCTAACCATTTTCTCTTAAAAATATCTGCACAACCAATAACTCCTATCTTCATAATTTTGATGGTAACATTGATAAAATTGTTCTCAGCTCAATATTAACATTCCCTGAAAACTTAATCATTTCATGAATTTGAGATAAAGTCATCCACTGAAATGGAGAAGATAAATCTATATCAAAGAAACTTACTTCGTAAAGTTCATTTCTATTTTGTTCGTGATAAAACCTACCACCTTCCTCACTTTGAATTACTGAAAAATGGAGCTTAGAATCTTTAATCAAATCTAATACAAAAATATCATCATTATCCAAAGATCCAAAAGATGTTTGAATTGATGGGCCTAGACTAAGCCCGTCATAGATACCTATTTCATGTTTACATCTAATCAAAAAATGAGGTACTCTATTTATTCTAGCAAAAATAATTGAAATTAAGCCTTTTCCAACTGGTTTTATCATTGGCTGTTCCCAACATAAAACTTCTCTATTGCTTATATTGACATTAACCCCAATTACCTCAAAAAATTTATTGAAGGTATGATAAATTTTATCTTCATTAAACACCCATTCATCCAGTTTATTTATTTTTTCTTTTTCTAGTCTAGATTCAACATTAATCTTATTTCTAGTTATCCAAAACTTAATTTCTTCTAAAGATCTGTATGAGTCTTGGCTTAATAAAAAGTTCTTTTTCTTAAAATAATTTTCAATTGATATAGAATCGAAGTCTTTTAAAAAATTATCATTAAATGAAATAGGAAGACACCCAATAACTGATCTAGTATCCATATTGACGATATTATCAATCATCATTAATTTTTTTATTTGATAAATAGTTAACCATTTAAAGCGATCACTCTTAATTTTAACATCATTATCGTAAACTATGATATTTCGGTTTTTTTTAAATAAAAATCTACTTCCTTGTTCGGTCTGTAATTCATCATAAATAATTCTACTTTTTGAAGAGAGATCAAAATACTCAAAATATTCTGGGAGATTTCCACCATGAACTTTTGTAAAATTACTTTTAGTGGCTTGGATAGTTGGAGAAATTTGAACATTATTAATATTGCCAGGCTCGACTTTAGCTTGCATTAAAAAATGCAGAACACCGTTAAATTCCTTGCATATTATGCCTAAAAAACCAACTTCAGGCTGATCAATTATAGGCTGACACCATCCTATAGATTTTGAGTTTAATTTACCTGAAATCCTTATACCTTGAATTGAAAAAAACTTACCAGTTTTATGAGAAATTTTATCAAAATTTACATTCCACTCTTCTAAATCAGAAATACTCTTCTCTTTAATAACAACACTTACATTTTGATTTGAATACTTTATCCATTTAATTAAATCAGGTATCGATTCAATAGTTTTAGAATTCTTGTCATTTGATGCTATTATACAATTTAGTAGTTTCAACCCTTTAAACTTAATTTATTAAAAATAATAAAGTTAAATTTGAAATAGACTATTATAGATATAAAATTAGGCTCATCATAAGCATAAAGACTTTTATATATGGATCAAATTTTTGATTTACTTTTTTCTCAGTATTCTTCATACACAGATTCGTTTATTTTTTTAGAACTTATAGCAGTAATAACAAATATTATAAGTGTAATATTTGCTAAGCAAAATAATATTCTAGTGTATCCAATAGGATTAATTGGTACTGGAATTTTTGTTTTTATTCTTTTTAATTTTGATTTATTTGGAGATATGATTATTAATGGATATTTTTTTTTAGTATCTATATATGGTTGGTATTTTTGGTCAAGAGAAAAAGACAAAGTCTTAATAAATAATATTTCAAAGCTTGAAAATAAAGATTACAATAATCTCATTTTTCTTTTTTTATTCAGTATTGTCTCAATATACTTTGTTTATGTTCAGTTTGATAAATGGAATGATTGGACTGCATATGCTGACTGTATTACAACTGCTATTTTCTTTGTCGCAATGTGGCTTATGGCAAAAAGAAAAGTTGAGAGCTGGATATTTTGGATTATAGGGGATATTATTACAGTTCCTTTATATTTTTATAAAGGACTTACTATCTCCTCTATACAGTATATTATTTTTACAGTATTAGCAATATTAGGTTATTTATCATGGAAAAAAATCTTATTCAGAAACAATCATTAATTAAAAGAGTTGTTATATGTGGCCCTGAGTCAACAGGAAAATCCACTATGGTTAAAAATCTTTCTATTTATTTTAAAACTAATTATGTTGATGAATTTGCAAGAGATTTTCTTCAAAAAAAATGGAATAAAAGTAGACAAAGATGTACAAAAAAAGATCTAATAGAGATAGCTAAAGGTCAGATTGAATTAGAAAATTCAAAACTTAAAGATTCAAATAAAATTATTTTTTGTGACACTAATATTCTTACCACAATTGCTTGGTCAAAGACGCATTATGATGGATTTTGCGATCCATGGCTTATCAGTCAATTAGAAAACTTAAGATATGATTACTACCTCATTTTAAATACAGATGTTGCTTGGGTTAGGGACGACTTAAGAGATAGACCAGATGATCGCCAGAAAATGTTTTCAGCACATAAATATGAGCTTGATTTTTTTAAAGTAAATTATGATATAATAAAGGGCTCAAATTTCAACTCAAGATTAAAACAATCAATAGAAACTATAAAAAAAGTATTAATTGATATTAGTGGTAGTAATAATTAAATAAAATTTTTAATTTCATCTCTAGATTTTTTCATAATAAAACTGTAAAGTAAGTTTTATTATATGTAAGTTTTTTTTGACCTATACTTAACTTTTAATTTTATATAAGAAGATTTTATAAAATTTATTAGAAAACTTTTTTAGAAGCTTTAAATTTGGATCAGAATTTACTATTTCTACTGCGCTAATAATATATTCACATTTATGTTTAACTAATAAGTCAAAATTTAGATCAAGAGTTTTTATTTTAAATTTTCCAAAATCTCTAGAACAGTTAATACATTCATCAAAATTTAATTTAAGAACATGGCCGCCTCCTATTTGGAAATTTGGTTGAATACTATCAAACTTAACATGATAATTTTTACTATGGTTATTACTAGAACCATCTAATGTATAGAACCCGTTAAAAAGTAAAATAGAAGGGTCTAGTCCAAACCCAATTACTTTATATGATTCTTTTGGCCTATTAATAAAACTGGATATCTCATTAAATAAATTTTTAGAAAAAAACTCTTCATAGTTTAGAGCTGAGATACGAGTTAAGTCATAGGGATTACTTCTAAAACTTGGAATATTTTTAACAAAGTAATCATCATTAAAAAACATATTAGAAGCTTTATCATTATCCATTATATTTAATGAAAATTCAGGATTTCTTATAAAGTTTAGTGAAATTTGCGAAACAATAATTAAATATATTACTGGATTTAGTTTTTGTTGTTTTGAATTGGATCTTATTAAATTAACTAAGAGAATAAAAAAAAGAGGAGGGTTTAACCAGTTGATTCTACCTAAATCAAATACCTTTATAAAAGATACAGTGTCCTCGTATATAGGCCTTGTTAAATCAAGAAAGTTGTTAATTAAAATTAAGAATAAAATAATTGCCGAGTTTTTTGACAAATGTTTAATATTAATTAGAGCGTAGATTAATATTGGGATAGATATTAATTGAGAAGGGTGATCAAACCCTAATAGAGTCTTTTTAATTAAACCATAAACAATGCCCTTTAAGGTTGGGTCTAAACTGTCAGAAACACCCCTTATTGATCTATGACTTTCTCCCGAAAAAATTGTTAATAGTAAATCTGATTCAGTAATTAAAATAGTAGTAATAAATATTGCGATTCCTAATAAATATCCTTTATAGTTGAATTTATTATTGTCTAAGTATCTTTTTTTCAAATAATAAATTATCATTATTAAAAATAAAAATGGATAGAGTATGACTGTAGAATATCCAACATAAAGAATTATTGCTAAAAAACTCCAGTAGATTTTTTTAAAATTATAAATATTTATAAATGAATTAAGGAGCATTGGAAGCCCAAGTATTGTTAAACCATATATTGAATACAATGGAATTAAAGAGAACGATAGTGATACTAATAATAATATATGGTGCTTTATTTCTCCAAAATTTGTTTTTAAAAATGATAAAAAAGTAAAGAAAGCTATTATTCTAATTAAGATAGCATTTAGAAGATATGCATAAAAGGGGTCATTAAATAAAAAAAATAAATTACCAATAAAAAAACGAGGAGATATATATTTTAGCTCTAAGCCAGTAGAATAAAAGCTGGGAATTACTTCACTACCATTGAAGTTGAAGATTAATCCATATTTTTCCATTAAGAACTTTATGAAAAAAGCATCATCTAAATTATCTGGAATTAAAATATATCCACTTTTACCAAGAATAAAAATTGGTATGAAGTAGGAAACAAATATTAATAAGGATAATACTTCAAATTTATATCTAAATTTTAATTGCATTATTAATTTAGTTTAATCTTTTGTAGATTTTTCAACTATATATTTTGGTCTGTTTTTTGTCTGGTCAAAAGTTTTCCCAATATACAAGCCTAAAACCCCAATTGAAAGAATAATAAGACCAGTTGAAAACAGAATTATGACAAATAAGCTTGGCCAGCCTTGAATATAATTGAAAAAAATTGAATTTATTATGATAAATAAAATTGCTAAAAATGATAGGCCTGAAATTAATAAACCAGTTCCGATAAAGTAGTTTAAAACTTTATTTGAATTAAAAATTATTGTATCAAATGCTAATGAAAAAAGCTTTTGTAAAGTATATGTTGACCTTCCAGATTTTCTCATTTTATGCTCAATTTTAATTTCAGAGGTTTTAAAACCAAGCCACTTAAGAACCATTACATGATGTCGTTTATAATCATCTAATTTTAAATACTCATCTAAAACTTTTCTTGAAAATATTGTGAAATCACCTGTACTAGTGCTTACTTTTAAATTTTTATCATCGAGAAGAAAATTATATATTTTATAAAATAGAAAAGATGTAAAATTTTTAAAAAAATTAAATTTTTTATTTTCCATTACTGAAAAGACTATATCATAACCTTTATCAAATTCATATATTAAATCTTTAATATATGTTGGATCATGTTGAAGATCACAATCCATTACAATAATTATGTTTCCCCTAGCTTGATTTAGTCCAGCTAGAATGGCGTAATGTTGACCAAAATTTCTACTTAATTTTATTCCATATATGTCTAAACCTTTTTTAGACTCTTTTTCAATCATTTTCCAAGAGCTATCACAACTCCCATCATCAACTAGTATCAATTCATTATCATGGTTAGATAAGTCTATAGAATCATTAATTTTTTTTACTAATGAGGATACTATTTCTTCTGCCTCAAAAACTGGGATAACAACCGAAATTTTTTTTGTAGTTGTGTTCATTATTTAATTAAAATTTTATAGCTAGATATATTCCAAGCAAGATTAGTAAAGATCCAATTAATTTTCCAAGAGTTAAATCTTCTTTAAGAAAAATAGTAGATAATAGAACGATTATGATTGGTGCCGTTGCCATGATTGGATATGCTCTTGAAAGAGATAATTTGGTAAGAGCCATCATCCAGAAAAAACTTGCAATTAAAGCAGAAAAAAGACCAGATAAAATATATGGGTCAAGAAATAACAGTAATACTTTTTTGAAAGTATAAAAGAAATCACCATTTATTTTTGGATATAAGTTTATCCTATATTTTATAATTATTTGACCATACAATGTTAATATTAAGCATAAAATAACATAGAAATATGACCCAGATTGAAATCCCATTTAGATTTTTGAAATTAAATTATAAATGTATGATGAATATTCATTATTACCAATCTTATTCATTTCAGTTAATAAAGCTTCTTTTGAGACAAAACCTTGATTTAGAGCTATTTCTTCTAGACATGCAATTCTATTACCTTGACGTTCTTGAACAGAATATATAAAATCACCAGATGCTTTTAAAGATTCAGGTGTTCCAGCATCAAACCAAATAGCACCTCTACCTAGCTGAATATATGAGAGTTTAAGTTTTTTTAAAAACTTTTGATTTAGAGTGGTTATTTCTTTTTCACCCCTTGATGATGGTTTTATGTTTTTAACATAGTCCAGCGCAATGTTAGGGTAAAAATATAGACCAATTATGGCATTATTAGATTTTGGCAATTTTGGTTTTTCTTCTATTGATATTAACACCCCATCCTCATTTAATTCTGCAATACCATATGATTTTGGGTTGTTTACTTTAATTCCAAATATAACAGCGTTTTCATTTTTTATAACAGAACTCCTAGCTTCTTGCAATGATGAAGTTATCCCTTGTCCATACATTATGTTATCACCTAAAATGAGACATACAGGATCTTTTCCAACAAATGAATTGCCAATAATTAAAGCCTCAGCTATACCTCCAGGAGTTTCTTGAGGTAAAAAATTAAACTTAACTCCAAGCCTTGATCCATCACCAAGAAGTTCTTTAAATCTAGGTAAATCAAAAGGTGTGGAAATTATTAAAATTTCTTTGATTCCGGCTAACATCAAAATGGAAATGGGATAATAGATCATTGGTTTATCAAAAACTGGTAATAATTGTTTTGACAAACTTTTTGTGAGAGGATAAAGTCTTGAACCACTACCTCCAGCTAATACAATTCCTTTCATAATAATTGTTCAATTTACATTTTTTATATTAATATTACATTACTCAATTTAAATTATGATTAAAAATATTTTAGTTACCGGTGGTGCTGGATTTATAGGATCAAGCCTAGTGAAATATTTAACATCTAAATACAATAACTATCGTATAATTAATATAGATGATCTCACCTACGCTAGTAATTATAAAGAGATTAAAAAATTAGAAAAACTAAATAACTATAGTTTTCACAAACTGAATATTAATGATGTTGATAATATTGAATATCTTTTTTCTAAATATTCCTTTGATCAAGTTATACATCTAGCTGCAGAAACACACGTAGATAATTCAATCAAGAAGCCTTCTGCATTTGTAGAGACAAATGTAGTTGGTACTCTAAATTTATTAAAGATTGCAAATAAATTTTGGACAAACAAAGAAAATAAACTTTTCTATCATATTTCAACAGATGAAGTATTTGGATCACTTGGACAAAATGGTTTGTTTACAGAGGACTCACCATATGACCCAAGGTCCCCTTACTCAGCTTCAAAAGCAGCTTCTGATCATCTAGTTAGATCTTTTTATCACACCTATAATCTTCCAATTATAGTTTCAAATTGTTCAAATAATTTTGGACCAAATCAGCATAAAGAAAAGTTAATACCAGTAGTAATAAATTCAATTTTAAATAATCGAAAAATCCCAGTATACGGAGACGGTAGAAATATAAGAGATTGGATTTATGTTGAAGATCATGTGAAAGCAATTGATAAAATTATACAGAATGGTATTTTAGGTGAGACTTATTTAATAGGAGGAGATTGTGAATTCTCAAATATTGATTTAATATTTAAAATTATAGGCATTACAGATAAAATACTTAATAGAAAAAAAGGAAAATCAGAGCAACTTATTTCTTATGTTGAAGATAGAAAAGGTCATGATTATAGATATGCAATAGATCATTCGAAGTTAAAGAACAAACTGTCTTGGGAGCCAAGTAAAGATTTTGATAAAAATCTTGTTGAAACAATTAATTGGTATATAAATAAATCCAAATAAAAATTTATTTATTTAGATTAAAACAGAAATTATCAAAAAAGCATTAATTTTGATAAAAATTGGGGTGCTTAAGGTAAGCTGAGATTACACCCATAGAACTTAGACAGGTAATACTGTGAAAGGAATTTATTATGAAAAAATACTTATTTTTTGTACTGATTAGTACTACAATTTACTCCCAAGACCTTCAAAACAATAAAAATTTAGACTCACTTGCTGATATTTTTAGCCTTGAGGAGGTTACTGTAAACGTACTTAGAGCTCAAAAGGATACTCCAGTGCCGTTTATTAATATTTCAAAAAAAGATTTAGAA
>CESM01236304.1_pt1 | contig 10914 bp, 10 predicted proteins | sample 361421 | NCBI WGS metagenome assembly CESM01 (sample SAMEA2622219, study PRJEB7988) | marine metagenome | isolation source: saline water (ENVO:00002010), including | reverse complement strand
GAATCAATTAGAAGAAGAGATTCTTAACGAAATTTATGAATCTACTAATAATGAAACTAGTGTTGTAGGAACTTAAAATATAAATAGATGAAAATAAATCAAAATGTATTTTTGAGTAAAATTTAAAGTAATATAATATTACTTTATATTATATAGATTATAATTATAAAAATCTTAATTATGGAACATATTATGCAGACATCTTCCTTGGAAATTAAAAAATCTAAAAATGAATTATTAAAAGAAAAAATATCCGATTTAGAAAATATAGCTAAAAATATAGAAGTAGATATTGCTAAAAATAATATTTATTTAAATAATATAGTTGAAAAAACTAAATTAAAAGATTTAAATATAAGAATTGAAGAGATTGAAAAAGAAATTATTTATGGAAAAAGCAAAGCTAAAATACAACAAGTAAAAGAAATGAATTTAAAAAAACGTTTAAAAGAAATACCACATCATTATAATGCCTTATTAGAAAAAGAAAAGACAAATTTGCGATTAGAAAAAGAAAGAATTTCATTAAAAAGAGATACTATTAGAGAAAATCAATTTAATATAATTCATTTTACTCAGCAAAAAATCGAAGAATGTAATACAACATTAACTAATAATAATCATTCCATACAATCTTTAAAAAGAGACATAAAAAAAATTTGCCGTCATCAATCAAAAGATAGAGAAATTTTACTAAAAGAAGTTCTGGAGCAAAAAGTTAATCGTAAAAAAAAGGAAGAAAAGATTAAAATTTTAAATAACAAGATTGAAACAATAGCTAATGATATTAAGTTCAAAGAAATTGAAATAGGTAATATCCCAACAGAAAAAAGAGAATTAAATAGTAAGTATCAACAATTTATCCAAAATAAAGAACAACTTAATAAGCGTATAATTAAAATAACTAAAAAAATAGATAGATATATTGCTATTCAGAATAATGAAATTGATGTTGGTTATGATAGTCAGGAAGAAGAGGAATCTCATAATATACAAAATACTCATAATACTGAACAAAATAATACTGACACCGAATTAATTAATTATCTACATCATGAATTACCGAATGAATCCCAACATCAAGAAGATGTTTTTCATAGTGAAGGTAAAGAAGGAGAAGAAATAGAAGATAAAATTGTAGCTTTATGGAAAAATAGGAATGAAATAGAAGAAGAACTAAAAAAAATAGCACAAGATCCATTAATAAATATTAATTCTCTATTTTCTAAAATAGATGATAAAGAAAATAGTTTAAAAGAGTATTTATCTATTTTAAAAAATCAAGTTCAACAGTTAAATGAAATGATTGAAGATATTGAAAAGATGAAAGCAGCACCAGAAAAACTAGTTAATTATAAAATAGATATTTTAAATAAAAAAGAAAAAATACGGAATTTAGAAGCAGAAAATAAACAATTACAAGAAAATCTGCAGGAATATCATTTAGAATCTAGTAATTCTGCTGAATTAACTACTTTTGAAGAAAAACAATTAGAATCTCAATTAAAAAATGCTCATCATAGATTTACAGTAATGGATAAAAGAATTATCAATGGGAGATTACAAGAAATAGAAAAATGTCATAATGAATTATCTTTTATTAGTGAAGAAAAAGAAGGAATGAGAACTAGTTTAACTAGTTTTAGTAAATTAAAAAAAGAACTAAATGAAAAGTTTAAAAAAGAAATTGATGAAAGAGGTTTTAATTCAGAAACCTATTTTGATACTTTTTCTAAAAATAATAAATTACGTAATAAACTAAAATTTATCCAACAAGACATTTTTAAGATGAAAAGTTCTCTTACTGTTTAAGAGCTTTTTTCTTTTTATTTGGACCTTTAGCATCTCTTTTAGCCTTTTTAGCACCCTTTTTAGCATCTAATCTATCTACCAAGGGTTGTACGTATTCATCCGCAAACTTTTGTCCAACTTCTTTAGAAGCATCTTCAAAATTAATTTGTTGAGATTGAATTTCTTTCATCTTATCTAACATATACATCAATTTACTCATTTCTTGAGGTTGAGTAAAATCTCCGTTGATACATTTTTCAAATAATATTTTTTTATTTTTACTGAAATCTGGAAATTTAGATTCCATTACTTCTCGAAATTCTTTTTCACTAAAACCATGATAATCGGTTTTATTCTTCCATGCACAAAATTGACTTTTTACTTGATTAATTAAACTTAAAATATCATCTGGATTAACAGTAGTCATTTTATTAGAAATCAATTAATTTAATATTATTTATTAGGACTATATTTATATTTAAATCTTAACGTGATAAGGTTTAAATTATTTTAATTATGTTTAATTATGTTTGATTATATAACATGTTTCTTCATTTTATCAATAATATTGGTCACTTCATGATTAATAAATTTATCACATTCTAAACGGGCTTTTGAATTTTGCGGTGTTAAAATCAAATAAGTTGCTTTTAAACTAGATACTTTTTTATCTTTGGTAAAAAATTTTAAACTAGATACTGTTTTTATCTCTTCTATTTTTTCCATTTTGATGACTATATATTTCGAATTTCCAAATTGATCCGGGTCCGTTTTATCAAATACTTCTTTAGTTTCCTTTTCGTGTGAGATAACATTTTTTAATTGGAAAGTTAAATTTTTAGCGAGATTAGCTAAGGCAACAAAATCCCCATGATAGGCTTTAACAGCATCAAAAACTTTATTGGCTACCATACCAACATTAATATCAATGGATTTTTCTTCCATTTCTTGGATAATATAATTATAACCTCCTTTACCCCAAACACTAAAAGGTCTTGATTCCATTTCTTGTTGTTGTTTTTTTATTCTTTCTTGCTTTTCTCTTTCTTCTTTCTCTTTTTTTCTTCTTTCCCTTTCTTCTTCTACTTTAATTTTTCTTTCGTATATTGCTAGTAAATTATTGATACGTCCATCAATATCATCAATTTTGTTTTTTTCATATCCACTAGGTGTATCTGTAGTTCTTATATCTGAACCATCAGAACATCCATTGCATTTAATAATATCATATTTGTGACTGGAAAAAAAAGAAGTAGATAATCCATCCCTCCTCCAAGCCCATAATTTTCGAGTGTCCATACAAACAAAACAATTAACACATTTCAGTGCTTTTTCAGCATTTAAACCTCTTTCTTTCAGATGTGGATTGCAGTTATTTTTTAAATTATTAACTTCATTAATGACATGACATTTAAGATAATCGTTAGACATAGTATTATTATATAATATCAATAATAAAATCTGATTAGAAAATTTAATAAAAATAAAATTTAATAAAAATATAATAAAATTTAATAAAATCTAGTCATTCAACTATAAGATTCAATATTCCCTATCACTCCAGTATTGATATTATGAGGAATCATTTTCATATCAATCAATAATTGGTTTCTAGTTAATATTCCATTTTGAGTATAGGTATCTTTAGTCATATCTTGATAACTAATTTGACTAGTATGTTGGTCTCTGTTATGTTTGATAATAGTAGCCATTTGTTGATACACTTCTGTTTGGTCTAAAATTCTTTTAGCAATAGTTGGGGTGCATTTGGTATAATCACTTTTCCCCCTTCGAGTAATAATATTGTTTTGAAATAACCACTGGGTTTTAATATGACAAGCCTCAATATTGTCGCTAGTATCTCCAATTAGTAATTTATAAATTAAATATCTATCTTTATTTCCATAATTAGTAATGTATTTATCTCCAATATCTTTATTTTGTAAGGTAAATAGAAAGACATGTTCATCACATAATTGCACATAATCAGTATCGCTAGCCATAATATATAAATTACGGATTGGATATTTATGACGCAAGTGTGGGATACTACAAGCAATAATATCATCCGCTTCAGCGGTTTCTTTGGAAATAATCATTCCTCGATATAAAGGTTCTCCCTTTTTATTGACTTGTTTGAAAAAGGAAGGGAGAATATCACGATATACTATTTCAAAGATACCAAAACTATAGAAATTGTTTTTTTGATGACTTTCAGCTCTAGTTCCTTTGTAATTCGACAAGTATTTGTATCTCCAAATGCTTTTATGATGACAATCAACCGCAAAGATGAAATTACGGACTCCTTTTATTTTTCTCTTTTTTAATACTTTAAAAATGTTTTCAAAGAATAATTTACGATATTTAGTCATAAAAACTTCATCCGCTAACCAATCATGATCATGGGGAATATCTATTTCTGGATGTGCTCTTTTATACCATTGACGCAAGGCAAAGAAACGATAAAATACATTATAACTAACATCTACTAAACAAATATCTGAATTAGGATCCATAATTTATAAAATTGATTCTTATTAAAGTAATTAGAATAGATATTATATTAATTAATTTAAATTTAATTAAAGTATCATTTTCAATTGAATGGTATTCAATTTTAAAAATAAAAGTAATAAAAATGCCTTACCAATTACTCGAAAAGAAAAGCGATTTAATAATACCTAAAAATGTAAGAAATATGTATCATAATATGATTTACTTTTTAAATCAAAAAAAGTTCGCTCTTAATGAATTAGAAGCCTCATTTATATTAACAAATTTAAAACATCATCAATTATTTAATTATAAAAATAATTTGTCACTAGGAAAAGTAAATTGGAATAACAAACTTTATACTATCTCTTATCGAGTTAAATCTAACTTGGAACAAATAAAAAATCCATTCAAAATTATATACTCTAAAAATAGAAAACATAAAATTAAGTACCAAATTAATATGGATTATTTTCCTATGATAAGTAAAATATTATATAATACTGGTGAATATTTTGAGGGGCAAATTAAAAATGAAGAACCGAATGGTTTTGGAAATATTAGATTTAATCAACATATGATTTATGAAGGGTCATTTAGAAATGGTTTATGTCACGGTTATGGGTTAATAAGATTTTCAAATAATGTTTATTATGCTACCCATTTTGAAAATGGATTAAATATGAATGGTGGTACTCTGTATTCAGATGATTTTATTTATGAAGAAAATATATATAATCAATCTAATAAATTATTCGGTTTATACGAAGTATTACTAAATTATAAAAATAGTTATAACAGTAAATTTGCATCTAAAAGAATAATTAGTTCTTATAAATCTATTTGTAGTAAAAAAAGAATACTTTCTAATCAAAATAATGACTATATGCCCTCTGCTAAAAAAGTAAAATGTAATCCATTTAAAAGTTTAAATTACAGTTTGAATCCAAATTTAGAATCAAATTTAGAATCAAATTTAGAATCAAATTTAGAATCAAATTTGAATCAAAATCATACTAGTAATATTCAATTATTTCCAATTAATGATTATAAAAGTTGGATGAATACAAATCAAAATATTATGAGTAAAAATTTAAAAAATATTTAATACTTAAATTTTAATACTTAAAATTTAAAAATTTAAATTTAACAATTTAAAATAGGTTATGATAAATTTTTGATAATTTTAAAATTTATTTTTTCCCCTTTTTTTAATTTTATTCTTTTTACTGTACCTGCATTTACTTCTAAAATATATCTTGATTTTTTACTAATTGAAATAGAATCTAAATTATGAGGAATTGTATTTTCTATATAATCTATTATTTTGTATTGACTATTTAAAAATAATACATCTAATGGAATAAATGTGTTTTTCATCCAGACTGAATGATATCCATCAATTTTATAATCAAATAGCATACCTTCATATGGAAGCATTTTTTTCACAAACATAAGTCCCTTTTTCCTTTGATGGTTTGTATTTGCTATTTTAAGTTTAAGTATATTACTATTATTATTGTTTTTGAATGATTCAGTAAATATACAATTATTAAATTTTAAATTTATTTGGTAAAGTATTAGTAATGTAAATAATATAAAAATTACAGAAAAAGTATTTTTTAACATTTATTATATAATTTTATATTTAAATTTGATATTTCAGTTAATTAGTTTTATTAGTTTTATTATTCTTTAAATTTGATTCTATTAATTCTTTTACAACTTTGGGATTACCACATATTTGATCACCACAATGATCAGAATTATTAAGTATAAACTTAATTTCTTTTTGTGATTTTTTAATTCTATGTTCCCATCTTCCTAATTTGGGAGCAGTACTAGTAAAAGAATTAATAAAATTTCTCAACATGATTTTAATCTATATTTTTATATTTTTTTGATTATAGTAACTAGATATTATAATTTTTAAACAATTTATTAACTTTATTAAGTTTATTTTTTTTAAGTTAAAAATAAAAACACTAAAAATATAAATACAAAAAAAAATATTAAAAATATTAAAAATAAAACTAAACAGTAGTATCAAGTAAAGAATTCATATCTTCCATTAAATTAGCCTGAACTTTGTTTTCTGGTTCTTTTGGTTGTTCTGTATTTACTGCAACAGATACTTTTTCAACAGTACTTTCTTTTAACTTAGTTTCTTGTTCTCGAAGTGATTTTTCTAATGTAGCCAGTTTTTCAGTAAAATCTACAGACATTTTACGAACTTCATCTTCTACAGTTGGATCGACGGTTGGTTCTACTTCTTCAGTATTTTCTTCTTCCGCATTTACCAATGGGTTTTCTAGTGCAGTTTCATTTGTTAAATCTAAAATATCAACTCCATTACTTAATCCTTGTTCCATTAAATCTAAATCTTTTTTTTTCTTTCTTTTTTTTTTTCTTTTCTTTCTGATTAAATCATCTGGAGGTGTTTTTGGCTTACTACTAAACCATCCTCCAAACATAGATTTAGTTGGGGTTGGTTCATCTAGATAATCATCATCGTCTTCATCACTACTACTACTAGGAGAAGGAGTATCATCATAAGGTTTAACATGTTCAAATTTATTGAGAATAAAGGGGATATACATATCTTTATCTCTAATTCTCTTGATAGTGCAGGCAATTTCTTCCGGGATGAGAGGAGAAATCTCTTTTAAACGTTGATATTCAGAAAAAACATTGCTTAGGAATTCCTTAATATTATCACGATCTTTACGTTTTCTCATCATTTGATACTTGATATTAGAATAAAACTTTTCCCAAGAGACATAAGAAATACGATGTGCTTCTGATAATTCAGATAATTTTAGAAATTGAGCAATAGAAGAAATAACAGAAGTAAGAATAGAAACACCCCCAATAATTAAAATCATCATTTCTTGATGCTCTGGAAAACTTGCTGAAACAAAATTACCAGACCCAGATAAAACGGAAAGAATAATAATGGGAAGTTGAAACTTAACTGATTTTCGATAATAATGTTTAAAAGATTTTTGATGAAGAGAAGCATTAATTTGGGCTTCATCACCTAAATCAGAAAATATTTTTTCTAAAGAATCGTGCCAAGTCATATTTTCCATACCAGTATTTATAGGATCTTTTCCATCGTCACCTTGATTTAATAATCTAGCTATGTTCTGCAAACCTGCCATAATTTACAAAAGAATTATTTTTATAATAATAGCAATTATTTTATTTTTTAATTTTTTTTAATTTTTTAATAAAATATAAAATTAATTGATGTAATTGATGTAATCGATAAAAGATAAAAAAGTTAAAATATTGAATAAATATTAAAAAAATTTAAATATAAATTAAAAAATAATAATTTAAAAAAGATGTAATAATTATTAAGTAGTAATTCTTAAGATGTGGAGGAATTATCATCGTATTATTCAAACTGCTATAGCAAGATCTTATCATGAACCTAATCCTACTAAAACAGGGAAGGCTTATAGACATTTTGCTGTAGTTAGTGAAAATGTTGGTTTTAACAGCACACCAATATCTAGAAATTCTATAAAATCTAGATATTGTCATGCAGAGCAAGATGTTTTGAGAAAACTATCTCCTGGTAAATATGATTCATTGTTTGTAGGAAGATTGGCTTCCGACTTTAATGAAGAAAATTTAAAATTTGGTAATTCAAAACCTTGTGTGGAATGTGTTGATAGAATTAAAAACGCAAAGAATGATGGTATTATTATAAAAAAAATACTATGGACTAATGGTGAAGGTGGTATAGATTCAAGTTCAGTGGATAAATTAGAATCAGACCATATGACTTTACATCAAAGAACCTTAGTTGCCGAACATTCTGCGTGTTGTCTTCATGATAATCACCATCATCATGATGATGACGATGATGAAAGTAATGAGGATGATGATGAAGATGAAGCCAAACGAGGTCAAAGACCAAATAAAAAAAAAATAAATAATAATGAATCTGGCTATTTTAACCAATATAATTATAATAAATTAAATGACTCTCAAGAAGATATAAAAGAAGATATAAAAGAAGATACAAAAGAGTACACTCAAAAAGATACAATAGAAGATACAATAGAAGATACAATAGATGATATAGAAGAAGACCCAGCCAAAGTTTTATTTATATTAAAAATTACTACTTTATCAAGTATGTTTATGGTTATTCCATATATATCAATTGTTGGGGTAATTGATTGTTTTTAAAAACATAAAAGAATATATAAAAAATTATTAAAAATATATAGAATAAATATAAAAATTTATATTTTAAATTTTAAGTTATATTTTAAGTTTTAGATTTTATATTATTTTTTTCTTTTAAAAAATTGATTATAATATTATTTATATTAATAAATTACATATAAAATTATATATAAATTATAATTTATAATATATAATATATAATTATCTATGGATTTAACTGTTTGTTTTAAACAATTATCACTTGAATTAGAAAATATTCAGTATTTAAAAGAAAAAAAGAAAAAAGAACTACAAAATTTAAATATTATTTGTGACGATTTTGCAAATATTACTATTAACGTGAATAATAAAAATAAATCAAAGAAGAAAAAAAAATTAAATATTAAAAATAATACTAAAAATAATACTAAAAATAGAGATAATGTAAATAATATACTATCAATTAAATCTAATGGTATTAAAAAGAAAAAAATCTTTAAAAATATTTCAAAGTATGAGGTAAATTTAATTCTAAACCCTAAAAAAAAAAAAATGATACCCTTTGAAACATTTCAAAATGAATCTATATTTGAAATAATACTAAAATTACCTACATTAATAGAAGAATCTTGTTATACTTCACTTATTACAACTAGGCAAAATTTACCTTTTGATTTAAATTCATTGTATAAAAAGAGTAAAAGTAAATTTAAATTAGATAATTATCAAATGTATGTAAATTTAAAAAATCATATACTAGTTTCAATTTTTATTGATACTTGTAGATATTTAGATAAATTAAAAGAAATACAGAAACAAAAAGATTATAACTATCAGAATATAGATATAAATGATATAAATAACATAAATGATATAAATAATGTAAATGAATTATCCTTAGTATTTAATAGTAAAAAGTTAAAACAATTTAATGAAAATATTAAATTTATGTTTTTTGAAATTAATGATGATATAATTATTGATAATGAAAATGAAACTTATTATGACTTAGATGATTATACTAGAGATGGAATACAATTATTAAAATTAATTACTCCTAGAATAGTAAAAATTATTAATAAAAATAATAAAATAGAAGAAATGAAATTTAAAGATAGATTAGATTTAATAACTATGATATTTAATTTTTGTTGTGTAATACAATATTTATTATATCGTTTTTAATAATTATTAAATTACTAGAATAATAATTTTTTAAAAATAGTATAAATTTTTTAGTAATTATGATAAAATTTTTTATTTAATCAAATATCTTAATGTCATTAGTAAAGCATCACATAAATCGTCTTTTTTTTTACTATTAGTAAATAAAGTTTCCCATTTACCCTTTCCCATTAATAAATCTTTTGTAATTAATACAGCAGTTTTTTTATTCTTAGCATATTGTCCCTTTACTTTACTAATGGCTTCATCAATTTCTTTTTGTTTGCTATCACTTAAATAAAGTGATAATTCTGTTTTTTTGGAAGCATTATAACATTGAATATGATTTACAGGTTCTATTTCTTCATTAGGTTGATGAATTCCTTTCATAATAAAATATGAGTATAAAAGCATCTGTACCGATTTCATAGTTGGATTTTTTAAGACAGGTTGATTTTCTAATAAAACAGTATTTACATCTAATAAATTGGGTATTTTATCTAATTTTTGATACATTTGATGTCCAAGAGTTGTTAAATCTGTTCCCGTCGCACTTTTTTTTTTTACAATCTTAATAAATTTTGGTATAGATTTTAATGGTTCATGTTGTTCATTTTTTTCATTTTCTTTTAGGATAGATTTATTTTCTTTTTCTAAATCTTTTACAATTTTATTTTTATGAATAGAACAATATGCTAAATAATGATGATTCGCATCTACCCAAACAGCATTTTTAGTACAATCTGGAAAAAAACATTTTGGCTTGCAGTCAGTAGTTGGAAGTCTTGTTTTACCATCTAATCTTTTATAATGTGCAATACACATTCCTTGGTATCTTCCATCTTTTTTTACTAATTGACAATATGTCGCTTTTTTATGACAAAATCCTTTTCCATTGATTTTACTACAATCACATACTATTTTAGGTCTATTTGCTAGTATAATACCTTTATTTGATATAACTTCATTATTTATATTATCTATCAAATTTATAATGTTCCAGTCTTTTATTCTAAAAATTATATCGCCTAATTTAATATCTTCATTGGCACGATAATCACTTGGGTCAGAAATTATAGAAACTATACAGTATGCTAGATTTTTAATACCAATATCCCATCCTATATAAGTTTGTCTTTCATTTTCTAAATCTACATTTAAATTAGCAATTCTTATATTTTCTTCATTATAATTAGATTTATTTTCACTTTTAGTATTTTTATAATTGTTACCTTTTTTTGGAGATAAAGTAGGAATTGGAGACAAATCTTCTTCACTATC
>CESM01029457.1_pt1 | contig 10931 bp, 8 predicted proteins | sample 361421 | NCBI WGS metagenome assembly CESM01 (sample SAMEA2622219, study PRJEB7988) | marine metagenome | isolation source: saline water (ENVO:00002010), including | reverse complement strand
TGATTCGTAATCAGTAGGTCGGGGGTTCAAATCCCCCCGGTGGCTCCATTTACTTGTGAAATAGTTTTTTGCTTCTTCTCATCGCTTCAAGCGCTGGCATTGTTTCTCCAGACATAAAAGAGATACAAGCCCCTCCCCCGGTTGAAATATGTCTAATTCCACTGGCTAATCCCATTTGATTAAATGCCATTGCAGTTTCACCACCGCCCACAACAGTCATTCCCTTGTTTTTTGATATTGCACTGAAGATCTCATTTGTTCCAGTAGCAAATTCAGAATCTTCAAAAACACCCATTGGTCCGTTTGCAATTATAGTTCCAGCCTTTTCAATGATACTAATGTAATTTACTAATGTGTCTATCCCTATATCAAAAAGTGAATTATTTTGAGGTAAATTACTAACATTCGTTCCATTTCGTTTTCCTTTAACATTCAAGGCGACATCTGTCGGAAGCTGTATTCTTCCTTCATACTTAACCAATAATTCTTTAGCTAATTTTATTACGTTTTTATAATCTGGGATTTGTTTTTCAATAAATTCAGTGCTTGGTTTTCCTATGTCAATTCCAGATGCAATTAGAAAAATGTTGGCAACAACACCTCCTGTTAGAATATTTTGGACGCCTTTTACTAAGAAATTTTCAGCGATAGCCACTGAGTCCGCAGCTTTACTTCCACCTAAAACAGCAATTCTTGGCGTTGGGCCTGAACTAATAGCTTTACCTAAAAAATCCAATTCACGTTGCATAACTCTTCCTGCAAGTGCAGGCATGTCTTCAGCAAATCCAACTAATGATGGTTGGCATCGATGTGATGCTGCAAAAGCATCATTAATGAAGTAAGAAGCGTGTGGTGACAGATTTCTCACCATTTGAGATTTCTTTTGAATATCAAAATTATTGTTTGTAAATTTATTTAGTTCAATTTCTTCCTCATCAAATCTTACATTGTCTAATAAAATTATTTCACCATCTTTTAGAGAATTAATTTCTTCAATTGCCTTTTTACCATGTAAATCATCAATGAATTTTACATCTTTATTAATTAATTGCGACATCCTTTCGCCGTGTTTTTCTAAGTTCACGAAATCTAATTTTCCAGGTCTAGATTGATGAGCTAAGATTGTAATTTTTGCCCCTTTATCCGATAACTCCTCTACTGTAGCAGAATGCCTTTTTATCCTAGTGTCATCCAACAAGTCTCCGTTTTCTGGATTGATTGACGAGTTTATGTCAATTCTTAAGATTACACTTTGGCTAGTTAAATCATAATCATCAATAGTAAGAAAACTTCTATCTTCTAGGCTATCAAATTCACCGTCAACAGTTACGTAATTACTGTTTTGAGCCACAGCTTGTGAAGGGGGTCTTTCAAAACCTTTTTGTCTATGTTTTGTTTAAATTTCTACCCAAAATAGCAAAACTAGCGACAACAGCTTCAATTTGTATCCTTGAGTTTGCACCCTCTGATAATCGAAAATCAGCTTCAGCCATTTTTTCAATCATTAACACTTTTATGTTGTCAGGTATTTCTAAATCTCTTACAGTTCGATGCATTTGTCTAAGCACATCTTCACCAGCGAGCCCATATGTTATCTGTAAAGTATCGAGTTTCTCTCTAGCAGTTGTGAAATTGCCAGTTAAAGCGGACTCTAGAGCCTCTTTGACTTCTTCAGGCCTAGCGGCAGCTACAGCTTGGTAAACTACATCAGGAGTCACATCAACTTTAGCAGCAGCAGCCATCTGTAGGCCATTAATAGCTCTTCTAAGATCGCCTTGAGCTAGGTATGTAAGTGATTCAAAAGCTTCTTTTGTGACTTTCACATTCTCTTTCGAGGCTACAAACTTTAGGTATTTCTCTAAGTCTTCAGCTTTTATTGGCCTAAATCTAAATACAGCACAGCGAGATTGAATAGGATCAATAATTTTAGATGAAAAGTTACATGACATGACAAAGCGACATGTTCTAGAATATTTTTCCATTGTTCTTCTCAAGGCTGCTTGTGCAGCACCAGTTAAAGCATCAGCTTCATCCAAAAATATTATTTTGAATCCTTTTTCACCTAGAGGTGCCGTTCGAGCGAATTCTTTAATCTTTCCTCTAACAACATCTATTCCTCTTTCGTCAGATGCATTTAATTCATGTAAGTTATGCTTCCATAATTCTCCGAACATTTCTCTTGCTAAAGCTAGAGCGCTAGTAGTTTTCCCTATACCTGCGGGCCCTGCAAACAGTAAATGTGGCATGGAACTTTCTTTTACATAATTCTTCAATCGAGTTGTAACTGCCTCCTGGCCGACGACTTCAGAGAGGTTGTTTGGTCTATATTTTTCAATCCAAATCTGTTCCATTATACACCTATCAGCACGTTCTATATTTGGATTAACCTCTATAATGTAAAACATATATATCCCCGTATTGGGTACAACATAATGTCAAAATATGAAGGTGTTGATTTTTACAATTTAGATCAACATTTAACCGAAGAAGAGTTAATGGTAAGAGACTTGGTAAGGGACTGGGTAGATGAAGAAGTACTACCTATCATTGAAGATTATTATACAAAAGGTACATTTCCTTTAGAATTAATACCAAAGATTGGAGAAATGGGATTGTTCGGCTGTAATCTTGCAGGTTACGAATGTGCAGGTTTGTCTAATGTGGCATATGGAGTTATTTGTCAAGAACTAGAAAGAGGAGATTCAGCAATCCGAAGTTGCGTTTCTGTTCAAGGATCTTTGACAATGTATCCCATACATGCTTTTGGAACAGAGGAACAGAAAAATAAATATTTACCAGGAATGGCTAAAGGTGAGTTAATCGGTTGTTTTGGACTTACAGAACCAGATCATGGTTCAGATCCAGGAGGTATGGAGACTAAAGCCGTTGAAGATGGTGATTCTTACATAATAAATGGTGCCAAGATGTGGATTACGAATGGAACAATTGCCGATTTGGCAATTGTTTGGGCTAAATTAGATGGTAAAATTCGTGGTTTTATTGTTGAGAAAGATGATAAAGGATTTTCAGCACCCGAGATGAAAGGTAAGCATTCCTTAAGAGCTTCAATTACAAGTGAGTTGGTCTTCCAAGATTGCAGGATACCAAAAGACAGGATATTACCAGATGTGCAGGGTCTCAAAGGTCCTCTTAGTTGTTTGAACCAAGCTCGTTTCGGTATAGCTTGGGGTTCTTTGGGTGCAGCAATGGGTTGTTTCCATTCATCTGTAGATTATGCTAAATCCAGAATTATGTTCAAAAAGCCAATTGCTAGTTTTCAATTAGTCCAGAATAAATTAGCTTGGATGCTAAGAGAAATAACAAAAGGTCAATTGCTAGCTTATCACTTAGGTAGAGCGAAAGACAAGGGAGAAGCTACTCCGGAGATGATTTCGTTGGGTAAAATGAATAATGTTGACATTGCATTGCAAATATCCAGAACTTCAAGAGATATTCATGGCGCTAACGGTATTTTGAATGAATATCCAATTATGAGACATATGGCTAATTTAGAAAGCGTATATACATATGAAGGAACACATGACATTCATAATCTTATACTAGGAAGATGGATAACAGGTCTCCAAGCTTTTGAATAATTAGAGTATACCAGGGCTCGAATTGGCTTCATTCCACTCGTTACAATCGTAACAATTTCGGGTTAGTGTTTTACCATTACCATTAGCTCCATCATCAGAGGTATAGCTAAAAACGTCGCTATACGAACTTTTTGACAAAACCAAATTCTCAGTAGTTCCGAGACCATTGCCTATTGCAACGTCCTCAACAGAAAATACGTATTTGTAGTCTAAATATGTCTCTCTAAAAGTAGAAGGTGACGATGTGAATATTCCCACGGTTTTTGCAGGAATTGTAATTATTTCATTATCATTAGAAATAATAATATCTTTTTGATCTTCATCAGCTATAGTCCAACCGTTGAAAAATACGGCGACATCATTAGGATTGTAAAATTCTACCCATTCATAATCAAAGCCATTATTTTGAGGACTATGCATTACTTCAGTAAGGTAAAGGTTGTCAGCAGGAGGCTCACCTTCATAAATTGTAACTGTGAGTAAAGCCGGAACTGAACTAGTTCCATTATTGTATAGCAAGTATCTTTGAGATTCAAAGCTTACTGTAGAAGTGTTTGGATTCCCACCCCAAAGACAGACCGTTTCTTTAGGAACTAACGTTTGAACTTCTATTCTCAATTGCTCAATAACTCCTAGTTCTTCTTTTAGTGGATAATATGGAAATTTACTTAATGAATTGCATTTATCAGAATTAATATCTCCGTTGCCGTTCAAAATTCCAACGTTTGTACCGTTACGTAGTTGGATATTTCCAGTCCCATATTCATTATTTTCCCATTCCACAGAACTTCCACTTAATCCTTGGGATCCTGTTAATTCAGAAATTACTTCTCTTGCCATCACAATATTATTATCATTCTTGTTTAAATCAATACCAATTCTGAAATTCATGGATGAAGTAAAAGCTTGTAAAATTATCACAAATACAGTTAAAGCAATTGTGAATTCAATTACGTGAGTCACAGCATCTTCTTCAATAATATTCCTTCTTTTCATCCTTTGATTTCCCTCTTGAAAAGCTTAGTTGCAATTCTAAGACAGGTAATAGGCCATAGGACTAGTGCCAATAAAATTAACCATCCAGGTATTCCCTCTAAATCTATTGCCAAAGTTCGATGTGTTAATAATCCTACTGCAAATTGATATACGTATCCTGGATTCAGCATTCCCATGTGTGATGCGATACTTTGAAATTGAGGATCATTTTCAAAATCCTCAGCAGTGACATCAATACCTAATGCAAACGAGATTGCATAAATTAATAAATTCCAAACAACAGCAAAAAGTAACCACATTCCCAGTCCATACATTACTACATCAGTTCCGCTTCTAGCTGAGATAGCAAAGCACAATTGGAAGCAAACAAGTGTGAAAATCATTATTTGGCCGCATACAATAAATGCGATTAGCCCACTAAGAGACGGAGTGTCTCCTGCATTAATCATAAAAATTAATCCTAGAATTTGAGCTACAAGAGCCGGAATTCCTACAACCAAAGAGAGTCCAACAGCTTTTCCAATAACAATTGTTTCACGATTTATTGGTTTGGCTAATAAAATATTTAGAGTATTTGCTTGTCTTTCTTTATGAAATGAATCTACAGAGACTCCTATTGCAGCTAGTGATACTACAAAAAATACAAAGAAGCATAATTGCTGAAGTGCCCCGTTAGCATTTTGCACGAAGAAAGCAGACTCGGGGTCACCATTTTGTAAATCACCTAATAGCCATCCCATACCAATTATAAATAGTGTAAATATAACGCCAAGTACTATCATTCTTGGCGATTTTATACCTTTTTGAAGTTCAAACTTTGCTAAGTGCCAAACTAAATTAGCTTGCTCTCTCAAACCTTTAATTTGTTTCAAAGAAAAGTAAAGTCCAACCGATAAAAGCAATAATTCAGTAGCAAAAAAGTAATTATCTTTTGAGGAAGATAGTTCAATATCTTTAGTTTCAGCAACCCAACCTTCTCTTTCTAGAGTAATTATTTCACCATTATTTTCAAATGTTGAAATATTTGTCACTAATGTAGCTTTTATTGTAATAATTTCACTTACGAAGAATGTTTTGGATAAATCATCATTTACAAGAATTCTCATACCACTTACATTTAGTATTGTCTTACCGTATAAATCTTCTGAATATACCAGCCCTTCCCCTTCAGAAAATTTCCCTGGAACAAAAGTGTCATTTCTAAAAACTTCGAATTTTGGAGCAGTTCGTAAAACACCTTTAAATGTGATACTATCTCCTACATCCTCATCAAAACTAATTGTCCAGTTATTTCCGTTTTTAGTTAACTGCTTATTTTCCCATATTTCATTGGGATTCGTTTCGGTAGTTCCTATCCAATAGGCCTTGTGTACTATTGCTAAGCATAATATTAATGCAATGGAAATAATCAACGGTTGCCAAGATTTGTTTTTATTCCATTTATCTCTTGATTTTAGAACGTAATCTTCCTTTACAACCATATTATTCGCCTCCTGTTTCCTTTAGGAATATATCTTCAAGTGAATTCTTTTGAGGTTCAATGGAGAATATTTGTATTCCTTTTGCCACTAAAAAGTCAGTTACCCAAGGAATATTTTCCTCCTTTAGTTCCAGCAAGAGTACATCATGCTTTCCATTATTATTTTGTTGAATGTTCTTTATTTTGTTATCTTTTGATAATGCTTTAGCTAGCTCATCAGAGAAATTCTTAACTTTTAATAAAAGTTTGATTGATTTCTTTTCAATTTCTCTACGAATTCCGTGGATTGATTCTTCCCGAATTAACTTGCCTCTGTTTATGATTCCGACATGAGTGCATATTTCTTGAACTTCCGTTAATACGTGAGAGCTGAGTATGATTGTTAATCCTTGTTTGTTTAATTCTTTAAGAACTATTCTTAAAGCTTTAACTCCTCTAGGATCTAGTCCTGAGGTAGGTTCATCCAGAATTAATATTTCGGGATTATTCAGCAATGCTATGCACAATGCTAATCTTTTTTTCATTCCAAGTGAGTATTCGGCCACTTTTCTGTTAGAATCTTTTTCCAAACCTAATTTAGCAAGTAATGATTTCCCCCTTTTTTCTATCTCATTTTCACTTAAATTATAGAACCCTCCGTAAAATTGTAATGATTCTTTGGCAGTTAATCTTCCGTAAAGGCCTACTTGTTCAGGCAGAAATCCTATCTTATTTTTAAAATATAAGCTATTTCCTTTAATATTTTGTCCATCTATAGTAATTTTGCCACTGTCGGCTTCTAAAATTCCAATTATACATTTAATTGTAGTGGTTTTACCAGCTCCATTTGGACCTAAAAAACCATATATTTGCCCTTTTTCAACACTCAGATTAAGTCCATTAAGTGCAGAGAATCTTGAAATTTCTTTACCAAAAAGATTATACTTTTTGTATGCTTTTTTGACATTCTCAATTTTCAAGAGATTTTGAGCCACGTTATCTTACCACTGATTGATGTTATAAAACCACATCGTCTTACATAATTGTGGTTGAATACTGGAGATATCCATTTTTGCCATCTGCCAATACCTATCTAGAAGGTTTAACTCTAGATTCACTTCTCGAGGATTATTTTTATTCTGAAGCTAGGGCCCTAGCAGTTGTACGTTTGGAAACGTCAGCTACTAACGGACTTATCGATGTCGAAGGTCCTCCAGTTAATGATGAAGCAGATATAGTTCTCGGGTATGTTATCTCTAGATTAATTCTAGCTGCAGCAGATAATCAAGCCCTCATAAATTATGTTGCATTGTCAGAAGCTAGAAGGGCTGAGAAATTCTTTAATTCCGAGACTGATGAAGATTTAGTTAAAGTAGTAAATTCACTGGAAGTAATTACTATAGCGTTAGAGGGTAAAAAATTCAGTATGAATTTTGTAGATTATGTTAAAGCAGCTTCAAAACTAAGAGAAGGCAATTGGAAACTGGCAAACAGAGGCGTTCAAAATGGCACAGTCACTTTAGATCGTGAAACCTTAGTAAGATTGATGCGAGAAGTTGTTCGTCAGCATCTTGAAGAATTACCAGAAGCGCCAGTAGAAATTAAAAAGCAATTTGAGGGTCCAATAACTGAATTAATAGGTAGCGTTTCCAAAGCATTCGTTGATAGAATTGGTAACTTAGAGAATGTAGTAGGTGAGCGTCAAGCTGAGGCAATGAAAGAATTAGGTCGTTTTGATTTAGCTAAGGCCCCTCCATGTTTTAATATGAATTTATTGGATTTACAAGCTGGTGTAAATTTGGCACATCCTTCACGTTTCTTCATAACTACCTTTCTTTCTTCCCTTAATCAAGATTCAGAATCCGTAATGAGATTATTTGCTACGGCTCCAGATTTTAAAGAGTCTTTTACAAGGTATCAAGTTGAGCACATTTCAGGCAAGACATCAGGAACTCAGTACAACGCTCCAAAATGTGATACTCTTGTTTCTACAGGTGTATGTCCAGGTCCAAACGCACTCTGCAGATTAATTAAGCATCCTTTGAGCTACTACAGAGTGATGGCTGAGGCAGAGAGACCTAATGTCTCTAGGCTCGAAAGAATTTTACTTGCAGCTCTTGATAAGGAGTTGTATCCGAAAAAATTAATAGATGAGAATTTAAACAAGTTAAAAGAATTTAATTTCACTTATCCAGATGATTTAAAGAAAACTAAATTGTCATCAGCGATTAAAGAAAATAAGCCTAGTTTAGTTGAGGTTAAAATTTCGTATTTTAATGGTAGAACTTATTCAGTTAATCTTCCTGGTGAAGAAAAGAAATTGTGGATTACGAAAGCAGCAATGAGTATTACTGACAGCAATGCAGATTACGAATGTCTTCCTTTGACAGATTGGAAGGTAGCACTTCCTATAGAAGAAAGTCATTTTAAATCAAATAAAATCAAGTTAATAGTTCAGCCTTTAGAAATTAAATACGATACGAATGAGAATAGGCGAAGTTTAATTATTTTAGATGCAGTTAAAGAGGATTAAACTCTAATTCTTCTACCACAACTACAAATAAATTTAGTTGTGTTTTCATCAACATTATGAGTTTTACTACATGAAGGGCATTTTGCGGAGATCATGCCTTTTGGTGCAGCCATTTCAGGTTGATTTGTATCCGTTCTAGTTGAAGGCCTTTTTACGACTTTTTTAGCAACACCCTTCTTTGCTACACGCTTCTTTACAGCTCTTTTCTTAACTGGTGCGGCAGCTATTGATTTTCCGTCCCCATCAGATTCATCCTCCTCCTTATCAGATTGTGAGCCAATTGAATGGGTTCCAGTTAGTTCGTCTAGAATTTTTCTTTCATCAAAATCACTATCATCTTCTTCACCATCTAAGTCGTCCTCATAATCCTCGTCATATTCTTCCTTCTCTTCCTCATCAGAATTATCTCCGGTCCCTTCCAAACGTTTCAGTTTTTTAGATTCACTTGGCAACTCAGATTTATGACCAACTCCAGTTAAACTTTTCTTTAAGGGATCTATAGATTCAACTGGTTTGTACAAGTCAGCTGTAGTATCTTCAGGAGCTAATACGAAACTGTAAATTCCTACTGAAAGAAGTACGATTACTAAAAAGCCCACAACAATTATAATTAAATTGTCCTCTACAACGGGCGGTAGTTCAGGTATTGAGAATCCTCCGGAATCACTAGTCTGTGTGTTCTGTCTCTCTAAAGAAACTCTAATTGAATCAGTCCATACTAGATCACCACTGTTATTTTTTAGTGTTACGGAAAATACTACAATTCCATCATAACCTTTGAAACGTTCGTCATTTCCTCTGAATTTTGATAAATATTCATCAAAGTTAGTAGCTTCGCATGTGTCACATAGTGGTTGGTATTCAGGATATCCTATGAGAGTATCTCTTTGGTCTTCAAGGTTAGAAAAACTAACTTCTATCATTATTCCAGTTACATATTTTTCAGGATTTGCAGGATTGTCACCATCCATTCTTGCATAGTCACTCTTTGAATTAATGTTAACATAGAAATTTAGATTAGTTCCTTCTTGGAATGCTATCTCATCTTCACTAACGAGCAAATCATCAGAGTCATTTATTGATAATTCAACTAGCCCTGCGCTAGAAAAAGGTAACAAAAAAATGGCTATCACAAACGCTAGAAAAACCTGGCTTCCCCAGTTATTGTTTAGCAACATCAAGCATACACCTTAGATTTCCAATTTAAAACTTCCTATTTATTATATTGCAAATGTTTACTAAATCTATTAATTGGTCCTCTTTTAGCCAATAGATGGTTAGTGAGAAAAGTGTTGATAAAAAGCTAGGAAAAGGAACAAAAGCAGTTCATTCAGGTACTTTATCTAGTAAAAATTCGTTGAATACTCCAGTCTACCAAACTTCTACATTTTACTTAGATGACAATGGTTACAAAATGTGGATGTCTGGTCAGCCTCGTGCACCCGTTTATTCTGGAAGATATTATAATCCTACAAATAGGGCTGTGGAGAGAAAGATAGCTGATTTAGAAGGTGCGGAGGATGCACTGGTCTTTTCGTCAGGGATGGCAGCAATTTGCACTACATTGCTAAATTTTCTTGGGCAGGGAGATAGAATAGTAACTACAAGAAATCTTTACGGAGGTACAGTAGGGGTTTTAGATCAGGATTTCGTCCGATTTGGGATAGATGTTCACTACATAGACGTAAGAGATTTAGATGCGGTAGAAAGTGCATTGAAAGAAAAGGAAACAAAAGTATTGTACTGTGAAACGATTACAAATCCTTTGCTAGAAATTTCAGATTTGCCAGCCTTAGCTGCTTTAGCTAAGAAATATGGCGCAATTTCGATTGTGGATAGTACATTTGCTACTCCAATTTCTTGTAATCCAATTGAGCATGGTTTTGATTTAGTCATTCATTCACTTACTAAGATGCTCAATGGTCACAGTGATCTTTTGGGTGGAACCGTAGCAGGTAAAACAGAAGTTATTAATAAGATTTGGGAAAAGTTAAGAAATTTTGGTGGCTCCATGGACCCCCATCAAGCATCTCTTGTTGAGAGAGGAATGAAGACATTACAAATTCGCTATAATAGGTCTACAGAAACTGCAGGATTATTGGCAACGTGGTTAGAGAATCATCCCAAAATTAAAAAAGTAATTTATCCTGGACTTACAAGTCATGAGGATCATGATTTGTCTAAGAAAATATTATCTCAGTCGGGGAATATGGTTTCCTTTGTTGTAGCAGATGGGGATGAGGCAGGTCGCAAAATGTTGAATAAGATGAATGTAGCTTCTCAAGCAATATCATTGGGAGGAGTTGAATCTTTGATCTCTATGCCTTATGCTACTACTCATGCA